>CEPU01077914.1_pt1 | contig 17503 bp, 13 predicted proteins | sample 530471 | NCBI WGS metagenome assembly CEPU01 (sample SAMEA2620194, study PRJEB7988) | marine metagenome | biome: marine biome (ENVO:00000447); feature: surface water layer (ENVO:00002042); material: "saline water (ENVO:00002010), including plankton (ENVO:xxxxxxxx)" | depth 5 m | reverse complement strand
AAATCTCTTTTTCAAATGATTAAGCAAACTACTAAACTTAATAAAAACAGTGTAGTTTCTGCCTATAAAGATAACGTTGCTTTTATTCAGGGACCAAAAGTTCAACAATTTTCGCCTACTGTGTCAGAAAAACCATCAATTTATAAAGACTCAACCTTTGAATCAGTAATCTCAATTAAAGCAGAAACTCATAATTTTCCAACTACAGTAGAACCCTTTAGTGGTGCAGCGACAGGGTCTGGTGGAGAAATAAGAGACAGATTAGCCGGTGGACAAGGATCAATTCCTCTTGCTGGAACTGCAGTGTACATGACTCCATATCCAAGATTTAATAATTCTAAGTTTGGTTTTGAAGAAAGAAAATGGCTTTATCAAAAACCAATTGATATCTTAATAAAAGCATCTAATGGAGCATCAGATTTTGGAAATAAATTTGGCCAACCGTTAATATCTGGTTCACTATTAACCTTTGAGCACAAAGAAGGTGATAAACTTTTAGGATTTGATAAAGTAATAATGTTAGCAGGTGGAATTGGATATGGAAAATTAGAACATTCTAAAAAGAAAAAAATTGATGATGGAGATTTAATTATTGTTTTAGGAGGGGATAATTATAGAATAGGTATGGGAGGTGCAGCTGTATCCTCAACTGATACAGGTGAGTATGCTTCAGGAATTGAATTAAATGCTGTTCAAAGATCAAATCCAGAAATGCAAAAAAGAGTAGCGAATGTTATTAGATCAATAGTTGAATCTGACAATAATTTTATTAAATCAATTCACGATCATGGGGCTGGGGGACATTTAAATTGTATATCAGAGCTTGTAGAGGATGTTGGTGGAATGTTAGAAGTTGACAAATTACCTATCGGAGACAAAACACTTTCATCAAAAGAAATTATTGGAAATGAGTCTCAAGAGAGAATGGGATTAGTAATAGCTGAAAAAGACTTTAATAAGTTAAAACAAATTTGTGAAAGAGAAAGAGCACCCATTTATAAAGTAGGTAAGGTAATTGAAGACGGAAGGTTTTTAGTTAAATCAGATTTAAAAAATGAGACTTCAATTGACCTAGAACTGTCAGATTTTTTTGGAAATTCACCAAAAACAATTTTAAAAGATACTATTTCAGATTATTCGTATTCTGATCCTGAATTAGAATCTAAAAAAATTTATTCATATTTGGATGATGTTTTATCACTGGAATCTGTTGCATGCAAAGATTGGTTAACAAATAAAGTTGATAGATGTGTAACAGGCAGAGTTGCACTACAACAATGTACTGGTCCATTCCAGGTTCCACTAAATAATTGTGGTGTGATGAGTTTAGATTATAATGGTAAAAATGGAATAGCAACATCAATTGGTCATTCACCCATAATAAGTTTAATTGATCCTTCAAAAGGGTCAAGAAGTTCAATAGCTGAAGCACTAACAAACATCATATTTGTTCCTCTAAAAGACAATTTAAAATCAATTTCTTTGTCAGCTAATTGGATGTGGCCTGCTAATAATGATTCTGAAAACCACAGGTTATATAATGCTGTTAAAGCTTGTTCTGAATTTTCAATCGATTTAGGAATAAATATTCCAACGGGTAAAGATTCCATGTCAATGAAACAAAAATACGCTGATAAAGATGTTTTATCGCCTGGAACTGTTATAATATCTGCAGTAGGTCATACAGAAGAAATTAATAAAATTGTTCAACCCTACTTACATGAGGAAGGAGGTTATATATATAAAATTGACTTTTCGTCAGATAAATATAGTCTAGGCGGTTCAGCACTTTATCAATCACAAAATAAAGTTGGTAAAAATGCACCTGATATAAAAGATTCAGGATATTTTCAATTAGCTTTTAATACCATTCAAAAATGTATAAAAGAAAATACTGTTTACTCTGGTCATGATATAAGCTCAGGTGGAATGATAGTTACATTACTTGAAATGTGTTTAGCGTCAGATAATTATGGGCTTGATATTAATTTATCAAAGGAGGATGATATTCTAAAATTATTATTTAGTGAAAATCATGGTATTATTATTCATGCAAAAGAAGAGATTGAAAAGCTATTTTCTAAGAATAATATAAAGTTTGAAAAAATAGGTACAATTAACAAATCAAACACTATAATAATATCAAATTTAAATGATAAGTATAGTTTTGATATTGATTATTACAGAAAAAAGTGGTTTGAAAAATCTTACATGCTTGATTCAATTCAATCTTCTGAATCTAAAGCTTTAGAAAGATATAACTCATTAAACAAAAATAAGCTAGAATTTAAGTTTCCTAAATGGTTTAATGGAGATTTTAAGCCAAGTTTTGATAAAAGAATCAAAGCAGGTGTAGTTAGAGAAAAAGGAAGTAACTCTGAAAGAGAAATGGCTTACATAATGAATAAAGCAGGGTTCGAAGTTGTCGATATTCATATGACTGATTTAATGAGCGGTAAAGAAACTCTTGATGATATTAAATTTCTAGTTGCAGTTGGAGGATTCTCTAATTCAGACGTATTAGGATCTGCTAAAGGATGGGCTGGATCATTTATATATAATGAAAATGCAAGAAAAAGTTTAAAAAAATTCTTCTCTAAAGAAGATACACTTTCATTAGGTGTTTGTAATGGATGTCAGCTATTTATGGAGTTAGGTTTAATTTATCCCGAGCTTGAAATTCATCCAAAAATGCATCATAATGATTCAAAAAAATTTGAATGTCAATTTACAGCTGTCTCAATAAATAAAAATAATAGTGTAATGTTCAATAATTTTGAAAATACAACATTAGGAATATGGGCTGCACATGGTGAAGGAAAATTTGTTTTTGATAAAAAAGAATCCATATATAATATTATTGGCAAGTACCATAAAAGCTCCTACCCTGCTAATCCAAATGGATCTAGTTTTGATGCTGCAATTGTTTCAAGTCAAGATGGAAGGCATATAGCTATGATGCCTCATTTAGAAAGAGCAAATTACCCTTTTAACTGGGGTTATTATCCTAAAAATCAAAATAATAACAAAATTTCTCCATGGGTATATGCTTTTCATAATGCTTATAAGTGGTTAAAATAAAAATTTTTGCTATTTATTATGCATGCATAGTAAATTTTCGTACATTTATTTGATGTCGGTAAGAACACTTGAACAAGAATTAAGATATACTTGGTTGTCTATTTCAAAAATGTATAATGAAGAGGCTTCAAAATATGGTGGAAGTATGGCAGTTGGATTTGCTTTATTAAGCTTAAACCCAAAAGAAGATACTTCATCTACCTCGCTTGGGCCAAAAATGGGGATGGAATCAACAAGTTTGTCAAGGACTTTAAGGTTTATGGAGGATGAAAACTTAATTCAAAGAATTCCAAACCCTGAAGATGGTAGAGGTGTTTTAATTAAATTAACTGAAAGGGGTATGGAGTTTAGAAACTATGCTAGGGAACTAGTAATGAACTTTAATAAGACTATAACAAATGAAGTTGGAGAAGACTCTATTAAGAACTTTTACAAAGTAGTAGATCGAATTAATAAATTAATAAAGAATAAAGAAATTTTTTAATGAATAAAAAAATATCCAAAGTAGCTGTTTTAGGGTCAGGAATTATGGGATCAGGAATCGCTTGTCATTTTGCTAATATTGGAGTCGAAGTACTTCTTTTAGACATTTCACCAAATGAAATCAATGATATTGAAAAAAAGAAAGGACTTAAAATTACAGATAAGGTTGTTAGAAACAGAATTGTAAATGAAATGTTTAATAAATGTATAAAATCTAGGCCATCTCCTATTTATGATAAATCATTTGTTAATAGAATAAGTTTAGGAAATTTTGAGGATGACATGCATCTTATCAAGGACTATGATTGGGTTATAGAAGTTGTTGTTGAAAGATTAGATATAAAAAAATTGATTTTTGAGAAAGTTGATAAGTATAAATCAAATGGAACACTTATTTCTTCTAATACATCTGGTATTCCAATTAAAATGATGAATGAAGGAAGATCCGATGATTTCCAAAAGCATTTTTCTATAACTCATTTCTTTAATCCACCAAGATATTTAAACTTATTTGAAGTAGTCCCTGGACCAAATTGTAAAGAAGAGGTTGTTGATTTTCTAATGAATTACGGAGAAAAATTTTTAGGTAAAACATCTGTTTTAGCAAAGGACACTCCTGCATTTATTGGAAACAGAATTGGAACATTTGGGATTCAAAGTCTTTTTCATTTAGTAAAGGATGGTAGTTTTTCAGTAGAGGAAGTTGATAAATTGACTGGTACAGCTATAGGTCGTCCAAAGTCAGCTACATTTAGGACAGCTGATGTTGTTGGATTAGACACATTATGTCATGTTTCTAATGGTATTTATGAAAATTGTCCTGAAGATGAATCTAGAGAAGTATTTAAACTCCCAGATTTTTTAAAAAGAATGTTAAAGGAGAATATGCTTGGAAGTAAAACAAAACAAGGTTTTTACAAAAAAATAATTGATAAAAATGGAAAATCACAAATCTTATCATTAGATCTTAAAACTTTTGAATATAAGGAACAAAAAAAAGTAAATTTTGACACCCTAAATCAGGCAAGAAAAGCTAAAAATAGAGCAGATAAGTTTAAAATCTTAGTAAGTGGAAACGATAGAGCTTCAAATTTTTACAAAGAAGTTTTTGCAAAAATGTTTGCTTATGTTCAGAATAGGGTTCCAGAAATTTCTGATGATATCGCTAGTATTGATTCAGCATTAAAAGCTGGTTTTGGTTGGAAAGAGGGTCCTTTTGAAATATGGAACTATATAGGTGTAAAAGAAGGTGTAGATTTAATGAAATCATTTAATTTAAAGGCTTCTAAATGGATTGAAGATATTATTTCAAAAGACATAAACTCATTTTACAAATCGAATAATGGATTTATTGAATTTTTTGATAAGACAAGTGAAAATTTTGTAAAAAAATCAGGTCAAGAAAACTTTATTGTTTTGAAAAATTTAAATAAAGATCAAACTATTTGGAAAAATGATGAGTGTAAAATAAATGACATTGGTGATGGCATCTTAAATATTGAATTTAATTCAAAAATGAATTCTATAAACCAAAATATTCTTCAGGGTTTAAATAAAGGAATTAAAATTGCCGAAGAAAAATACCATGGAATTGTAATTGGAAATGAAGGACAACATTTTTCTGCTGGAGCTGACCTAAGTATGATTTTTTTGATGGCTATTGAACAAGAATATGATGAGTTAAATTTTGCTATGAAATTATTTCAAGATACTATGATGAAACTTAGGTATTCCACAATACCAGTAGTTGCTGCTCCTCATGGCTATACACTTGGTGGAGGATGTGAATTATGTCTTCACTGTGATAAAATTTTAGCATACAGCGAAACTTACATCGGGCTTGTTGAAGTTGGAGTTGGGTTAATTCCTGGTGGTGGAGGTACAAAAGAAATGGTACTTAGGGCTTCAGATCAATTTAAGAAAAACGATGTTGAATTAAACTTATTGCAAGAATATTTTTTAAATATAGGAATGGGTAAAACATCTACATCTGGACATGAAGGTTATGGATTAAATTATTTGATGAAAAACAAGGATCTTATTATTATGAATAAGAAAAATCAGATCTCACATGCAAAAAAAATTGCGCTGCAAATGCATGATAATGGTTACACAAAGCCCATACAGAGAAACGATATCAAAGTTTTAGGACAACAAGCATTAGGCGCTTTTTATGTAGGTGCCGATTCGATGTTAGTTGGAGGTTATATTTCTGATCACGATAAAAAAATAGCAAAAAAGATAGCTAATGTTCTTGCAGGTGGAAACCTTTCACAATCTACTTTAGTATCGGAACAATATCTTCTTGATTTAGAAAGAGAAGCTTTTCTTTCACTATGTGGTGAAAAGAAAACACTTGAAAGAATACAATTTATGTTAAAAAACGGTAAACCCCTAAGAAATTAATATGGAAGAAGCTTATATTATTAAAGGCTATAGAACTGCAGTTGGTAAAGCTCCTAGAGGTTTTTTTAGATTTAAAAGGCCTGATGAATTAGCTGCAGAAACTATAGAATACATGATCAGTAATATTGAAGGATTTGATAAAAAAACAGTTGATGATATCGTTGTAGGTAATGCTATGCCTGAAGCTGAACAAGGTTTAAATGTTGGAAGATTAATATCTCTTATGGGATTAAAAATTGATGATGTTCCAGGTGTAACAGTAAATAGATATTGTGCATCAGGTCTAGAAACAATAGCTATGGCTAGTGCAAAGATTAAATCTGGTATGGCTGACTGCGTTATAGCTGGAGGAGTTGAAAGTATGAGCTTCATACCAATGGGAGGATATAAACCTGTACCTGGATACAATACCGTCTCAAATGGAAATGAAGATTATTATTGGGGAATGGGATTAACAGCTGAAGAGGTAGCTAAAGAATATAAAATTAACAGAGAAGATCAAGATATTTTTGCATTTAATTCTCATCAAAAGGCTCTTTCAGCTATTGAAAACAAAAAATTTGATTCACAAATTGCACCTATTAATGTTGAAGAAATTTATTTAGATGAAAATTCTATTAAAAAAACTCGAAATCATACTTACACTAAAGATGAAGGACCAAGAAAAGACACTAGTATTGAAGCATTATCAAAACTTAAACCTGTATTTTCAAACACGGGGTCAGTTACTGCAGGAAATTCATCTCAAATGAGTGATGGTGCAGCATTTGTATTGATTGCAAGTGAATCTTACATTAAGACACATAATATTGAACCAATTGCTAGACTTATTAATTACAGCGTAGCTGGACTTCCACCAAAAATTATGGGTGTTGGTCCGATTAAAGCGATTCCAAAAGTTTTGGATAAAACGAACTTAAAAATTAGTGATATTCAATTAATTGAATTAAACGAGGCTTTTGCTTCTCAATCATTGGCTGTAATAAATGAACTTAAACTTAATAATGATATTATTAACGTTAATGGTGGTGCTATATCATTAGGTCATCCTTTAGGTTGTACAGGGGCTAAACTCACAGTACAATTAATTAATGAAATGAAGGAGAGAAAATTAAGGTATGGGATGGTTACAATGTGTGTTGGTACTGGGCAAGGAGCCGCAGGTATATATGAAATTTTATAAATAAAAAAATGAAAGAAACTATTGAAAAAGAAATAACTAGAGGAGGAGAATTTGTAGTAAAGGAAACTCAATCTGAAAATATTTTTACGCCAGAAGATTTTAGTGACGAACAAAAAATGATGAGAGATACTGTAAAAGAATTTGCTGACAGAGAAATTTGGTCAAAAAAAGAAGAGTTCGAAAAAAAGAATTTTCAATTAACACTAGATGTTATGAAAAAAGCGGGTGAATTAGGTTTTCTTGGTGTTGGTGTTCCAGAAGAGTATGGTGGTTTGGGTATGTCGTTTACTTCAACTATGCTAGTTTGTGATTATATATCAGGAAGTTCTGGATCAACTTCTACAGCTTTTGGTGCACATACAGGAATTGGAACAATGCCTATTTTACTGTATGGAAATGAAGAACAAAAAAATAAATATGTTCCAAAACTGGCAAGTGGAGAACATTTTGGTGCATACTGTTTAACTGAACCAGGAGCTGGATCTGATGCTAACAGTGGTAAGACTAAGGCAGTTTTAAGTAAAGATAAAAGTCATTACTTAATAAGTGGACAAAAAATATGGATATCAAATGCAGGTTTTGCAGATATTTTAACAGTTTTTGCAAAGATTGAAGATGATAAAAACTTAACGGCGTTTATAGTTCCTAATGATCCTGATAATGGGATTTCAATGGGAAATGAAGAAGAAAAATTAGGTTTAAATTCTTCATCCACAAGACAAGTATTTTTTAATGAAACAAAAGTACCTACTGAAAATATGCTTTCTGAAAGAGGAAATGGTTTCAAAATAGCTATGAATGCTTTGAATATTGGAAGAATAAAACTTGCTGCTGCTGCATTAGATGCAGAACGAAGAATAATTAATTCATCAATTAATTATGCAAAAGAAAGAGTTCAATTTAATACAAAAATTAGTGAATTCGGAGCGATTAGAGAAAAGATTGCTACGATGGCTACTGACATCTATGTTGGTGAATCTGCAACATACAGAGCTGCTAAAGATATTGAGGATAGGATTAAAATTCTTGAAGACTCAGGTAAAAACCATCAAGAAGCTGAATTAAAGGGTGTCGAAGAGTATGTAATTGAATGTTCAATGTTAAAGGTTGCTATTTCTGAAGATCTTCAAAATATTGCCGATCAAGGTATTCAAATTTTTGGAGGAATGGGTTATTCAAAAGAAACACCGATGGAGTCAGCGTGGAGAGATGCGAGGATAGCTAGAATTTATGAGGGCACTAACGAAATCAATAGACTAGTTGCCATAGGAATGCTTATCAAAAAAGGAATGAAGGGACATGTGGATTTAATTAGTAAAGCTGAAAGTGTAGCTGATGAGCTAACTGGAATTCCATCATTTGAAATTCCTGATTTATCAAGAGTTTTTAATGAAGAAAAAATTATTCTTAAAAATCTAAAAAAGATTTTTTTAATGCTTTCTGGTGCTGGAATGAAAAAGTTTGGTTTAAATATTGAGAAAGAGCAAGAAGTTTTAATGTCTATCTCTGATATTATGATAAAAATCTATCTTTCTGAATCTGCTATTCTAAGAACTGAAAAAAACTGTAATCGCTATGGTGAAGAAAACCAAAAAGGACAAATTGCTATGACTCAATTATATCTTTATCAATCTGTTGAATTAATTTCTAATAAAGCTAAAGAATTGATTATCTCTTTAAGCAATAGTGAAGAGCAGAAATTTTTGTTAATGGGTTTAAAAAGGTTTACAAAATATTTTAACTATCCAAAACCATTAGAACTCAAAAGAAAAATTGCAAAAATGGTTATTGACAACAACTCATATTGTTTTTAAATTGTGATATGAGGCTTTTTTTCTTATCAATATTATTCTCATTTTACTCATTTACACAAACAACTCAGCATGACGAAATATTTCATATTATTTCTAAAATTGATGCTGAAAATATTAAGAAGGATATAATTACTCTTTCAAGTTTCGGAACAAGACATACACTTAGTGATACATTGTCAAATTCAAGAGGAATCGGGGCTGCAAGAAGATGGATAAAAAAAGAATTTGAATCAATTTCAAATAACTGTGCTAATTGCTTAGATGTTAAATATCAAAAAAATTATTTTAAAGCCGACGGAAGAAGATTGACACGAAATGTTTGGATTAATAACGTGATGGCTATACAATGGGGACAAAAATACCCCAACAGATTTGTCATCATGAGTGGTGATATAGATAGCAGAGTTTCAGATCCTAATGACTTTAAATCAGATTCACCTGGAGCTAATGATAACGCATCAGGTATGGCTGGAACTATTGAAGCAGCACGAGTCTTATCAAAATACAAATTCGATAACACAATTATGTATGTTGGACTCTCTGGTGAAGAACAAGGGTTATTTGGTGGAAAAGGTCTGGCTGAATATGCTAAAGAAAATAATTGGGAAATAATAGGTGTCTTAAATAATGATATGATTGGAAATATTGAAGGGACTAATGGCGTTGTTGATAATAAAAGTTTTAGAATTTTTTCAGAACCTGTTCCAGGAAATGAATCTGAAGGTTCTAGAAGTTCTAGGCGATTCTTTGGCGGAGAAATTGATGGAAATTCCAGGCAACTTGCAAGATTTATTCATAATGCTACAAAAACTTATATTCCGGACTTGAAACCAAACTTAATTTACAGATTAGATAGGTTTGGAAGAGGAGGTCATCACAGACCATTTAATGACCTTGGATATGCCGGTGTAAGAATAATGGAAAGTAATGAGAATTATAATCGACAACATCAGGACATTAGAGTTGAAAATGGTATTAAATATGGTGATGTTATTGAGGGTGTAAATTTTGATTATGCAAAAAAATTAACTCAGGTTAATGCAATATGTTTAGCACTCCTTGGATGGTCACCTCCACCTCCAGCTGGTCTGAGAATTGGAGGAATTGTTGAACCATCAACAAAATTTATTTGGAATAAAGATGAAAATGATGATATAGTAGGTTATAAAATATATTGGAGAGAGACAACATCACCTATATGGCAATATGAAAAAAAAATAGACAAGAAAAACTTTTACGTTTTAAAAGATGTAATAATTGATAATTATCTGTTTGGAATTAGTTCAATAAATAAAAACGGGTTTGAAAGTATTCAAAAATTTCCAAGTGGAATATTTAGATAATTAATTAGTTTTAAAACCATTATCTTTCATCCAATCATCATTGTAGATTTTACCAACATACCTACTTCCAGAGTCATGAAGTAAAACCACTACAACATCATTTCTACTAAAATGTTTTTTAAGCTGAACTACTCCTCTTACTGCTGCACCACATGAATTCCCAGCAAAAATTCCTTCTTCTTTTGCCAATCTTCTGGTATAAATTGCTGCATCTTCATCAGTTACCTTTTCGAATGCATCAATTAAATCAAAATTTACATTAGCTGGAATAATATCTTCACCAATACCTTCAGTTATATATGGATAAATTTCATTTTTATCAAATATTCCAGTTTCATGAAATTTTTTAAAAACAGATCCATAAGTATCAATCCCCCATATTTTTATGTTTGGATTTTTTTCCTTCAGGAATCTAGCAACTCCTGAAATTGTTCCACCTGTTCCAACGCCAACAACAAAGTGAGTTATTTTTCCATCAGTCTGCTCCCAAATTTCAGGACCTGTTGACAAATAATGTGCTTCAGTATTTGAGGGATTATCATATTGATTAACATACCAAGAATTTTCAATTTCTTCACTTATTCTTTTTGAGGTAGAATAATATGATCTTGGATCTTCAGGCTCAACATTGGTGGGGCAAACAATTACTTCAGCACCAACCGCTCTCAAGATATCAAACTTTTCTTTGGATTGTTTATCAGTTGATACACAAATCAATTTGTAACCTTTAACAATAGCAGCTAAAGCTAAACCCATTCCAGTATTTCCAGATGTTCCCTCAACTATAGTTCCTCCAGGCTTCAATCTTCCATCATTCTCAGCATCTTCAACCATTTTTAAAGCCATTCTATCTTTAACAGAACTACCAGGATTAAAATATTCTACTTTAGCTAAAACTAATGCATCAACATCATCAGTAACTCTGTTTAGCTTTATTAAAGGTGTATTCCCAATTGTTTCTAAAATATTTTTTTTGAATTTCACTATGCAAATTTAATTTTATTAATTAATTCTCACAGATGAATATGGTTTAATTTTGGAAATTATTTTAACCGGTAGAATTAAAAAAGCATATGATATAGTAAACAATAAAAAATTAAGTATTATAATTTTTAAAATATCAATCTCAACTGGAATATGATCCATGTAATATGTATTAGGGTCAAGCTTTATTATCTTAAAAAATTTTTGAAAAAAAAGCACAGTTAAGGAAATTAGATTTCCATATAACATTCCTCTAAGTATTAGATAAAGGCCATTAAATAAAAAAATCTGTTTTATACTTTTATTATTTGAACCTAAAATTTTAAGAAAACCAATTAGACTAGTTTTTTCAAGAATAGTGACTAGCAGGGCTGTGATCATATTGATTGAACCCACTACTAGCATAAGTATAATTATCAAATAAATATTTAAATCAAATAATGAAATCCAATTATAAATTTCACTAAATTTTTCTTCATTATAATTTATAGCATATTCAGGTGGAATATATTTTGAAATTTTTTCGTAGTTATTTTTTTTGTTAGTAAAAGACAACTCATAACTACCGAAATTATCCTTATCAATTTTTTTTAAATTTCTATGTAAATTAATATTTGAAATAATTATTTTATCGTCAAACTCTTTTATACCTGTTTGATAATATCCAATAATCTTTAAATTTCGAACAGCTGGATTGAGGTTATTATCATAAAAAACAAACATTACAGTATCATATTTTTTGATATTTAGCTTGCTAGAAGTATTTTTTGAAATTATAATTTCATTAAACCCAATTTCATCAATTTTATCTATTAAATATTCTGTTTTTAAAAAAGAGTTTTCGTTAGTTACTCCCTTTAGAACCACTTCTTCAAAGGAATTTGAAATTGGGATAACCGACGGAGTATAAATAACACCATCAAGTGCATTGAAATTTTTCTGCATTTTTATGCTATCCAACTGAATTTTATCACTGCTAATAAATTTATTAGAATTGAATAAATCATTTTCATATCTGTCGATTGAAAAATCACCAAAAATATTAGAAAACTTAATCTTTATTTTATTTTGAACACCAAATCCAGTTGATATAGCTAACATCATCACAATTAAACTAATTGAAATAGAAAAAATTGAAATTTTAATGATAGGTGAAGAAATACTTTTTTTATATCTTTTAAGTGAAAAAATTTTTGATGATAAAAAACTTTCGAATTTCAAGATTTTGGGTGTTATTAATATATTTTAAAATTAATTGTTTTTTAATTCTAAACACATCTATTTACTCACAAAATATTAATATTGAAGCAATAAATAAAGTTGATTCTTACATAGGTTTAATTAAAAATAAAAATATTGGACTAGTGACAAATCACAGCTCTAAATTTTATAATACCAATTTAGAAATTCATTTATTAGATTCATTATTAAATCTTAACATTTCAGTTAATGCTATTTTTGCACCAGAACATGGGTTCAGAGGAGATCTTGATGCTGGTGAAAAAATTTATAATTCAATTGACTCAAAAACAGGAATTCCAATTATTTCATTGTATGGATCAAAGAGAAAACCAGATAGTAAAGATCTTGAAAATATTGATTTAATTTTATTTGATCTTCAAGATGTTGGAGTAAGGTTTTATACCTACTTATCAACACTTCATTATGTTATGGAAAGTTGTGCAGAAAATAATATAGAGATAATTGTACTTGACAGACCAAATCCAAATGCAAATTACATAGATGGACCAGTTCTCAAAGAAAATTCAAAAAGTTTTGTTGGATTACATCCAGTTCCAATTTTATATGGCTTAACAATTGGAGAATATGCAAAAATGATAAATGGCGAAAAATGGTTAAATAATAAAATACAAGCAAAATTAACTGTTATTAAAATGGATAACTATAACAGAGCATATGAATATCAGCTAAAATCAAAACCCTCACCAAATCTTCCAAACCTAAAATCAATAAATTTATATCCTTCTCTTTGTTTTTTTGAGCAAACACCTGTAAGTGTTGGGAGAGGAACTGAAATGCAATTTCAAGTAATTGGTTCTCCTAATTGGATTAATCAACCATTTAGCTTTACACCAAGACCAAATTTTGGAGCAAAAAACCCGAAACACAATGGTATAAAATGTTTTGGTTTAGATTTAAGAGATGAAAATAGATTAAGTGAGATTAATTTAGAGTGGTTAATAAAAGCATATAATTACAGTCCCGAAAAAGATAATTTTTTTAGAACTGGTTTTTACAAACTTGCAGGTAATAAAGAACTCGAGGATCAGATTAAATCAGGTATGAGCTCTGATGATATTAAATCAACTTGGAAAAAAGACATAGAGTCTTACAAGATTGTTAGAAATAAATATATTCTTTATAACTAATCTATTTCCAGATACTTGTGGATTTGTAGGGAAATATTCCAATTTTTATTTTTCATTACAAACTGAACTATTTTGTCTTTCATTAAATCTAATTTACTCCACTCAGGCTGTAAAAATAATTTACATTCTTGACTGACTTTTTCTGACTCTTGCATTGCAAATTTAAAATCATCATTATTATATATTACAACTTTAAGTTCATCCGCCATAGAGTAAAATTCTTTTTTTGGTAACATTTTCTTTTTTGGTGAAAGACATACCCAGTCCCAATTTCCTGACAACTCGTATGCCCCGGATGTTTCGAGATGTAGTTTTATATTATTTTCTTTAAATCGCTTAGTTAACTCACTTAAGTCCCACATTAAAGGTTCACCTCCAGTAATTACAACATTACTAGTATGTTCTTTTACATCTTTTATTAAATCATCAACTTCAATAAATTGATGTTGATTATGATCCCAACTTTCTTTTACATCACACCAATGACAACCAACATCACAACCTCCTAATCTTATAAAGTAAAATGGTTGACCAGAATAGTATCCTTCTCCTTGAATTGTATAAAACTTCTCCATAACTGGAAGTTTTGTTAAAAAATTATCTTTTTTTGTCATTGATAAAGCAAATATATCTTGATTAAATTATAATTAATAAATTCACGTAAAATTATTTTATTATGAATAATCTATCTCCATTTCATTTAGCAATTCCTGTAAAAGAAATTACTACAACACGCAGTTTTTACAGAGATATTTTAGGATGTAAGGAAGGTAGAAGTAGTGATCACTGGGTTGATTTTGATTTTTTTGGACATCAACTAGTAATTCATATTAAGGATGACAAAAAAAATATTGAGGTTGAAAATAAAGTTGATGGTAAATATGTCCCTGTACCTCATTTTGGAGTAGTACTTGAATGGAATTTATTTAGTCAGTTTGAAAAAAGAGTTAGAAGTCACGTTGAATTTATTATTGAACCATATATTAGATTTGAAGGTCAAAAGGGTGAACAAAAAACAATGTTTTTTAAAGATCCCTCAGGAAATGCACTAGAATTTAAAACATTTAAAAATATCGATCAATTATTTGAAAAATAAATTGATTATTTCTTTCTGGCTTTAAGCGTATTCTTCAGCAACATGGCTATCGTCATAGGCCCAACGCCACCCGGGACAGGTGTTATGTGACTTACTTTATTTTTAACGGACTCAAAATCAACATCTCCCACAATTCTATATCCTCTAACTTTTGTTTTATCTTCAACTCTTGTTATTCCTACATCAATTACAACTGAATCTTGTTTAATCATATCAGATTTAAGAAAATTTGGAATTCCAAGAGCTACAATAACAATATCAGCTTTTTTTGTAAAACTTGATATATCAGGTGTTCTACTATGAACCAAAGTAACGGTAGAATTTCCAGGTTTTGACTTATTACTCATTAATATGCTCATAGGTCTACCAACAATATTACTTCTACCAATAACTACAGTATTTTTACCTTCGGTTTCAATACTATACCTATCAATTAATTCTATAATTCCATATGGCGTGGCTGGTATAAAAGAGTCCATATTTTGTGCCATCTTACCAAAATTAAAAGGATGAAAACCATCAACATCTTTTTCAGGATTAACCATCATCAAAATTTTTTCTTCATTTATATGAATCGGTAGTGGAAGCTGAACAATATATCCGTCTATTTTATTATTATTATTTAATTTGTCTATTTCAGAAATTAATTCTTCCTCTGAGATATTTTCATCTAAATGAATTAAAGTTGATTTAAACCCAACTTTTTCGCAAGATCTAACTTTACTTCCTACGTAAGTAAGAGAAGCACCATCATTACCAACTAAGACAGCAGCCAGATGAGGGGGTCTATCTCCATTTTTTACAATTTCTTGCACCTCAATTTTGATCTCTTCTTTAATTTTTTCAGAAGTTAATTTCCCATCTAATAAGATCATAATTAATTCTTTAATTTATTCATCATTTGCATTAATTTTCCTGCTCCACCGGACTGTACCATTTTCATCATTTTTGACATTTGTTCAAATTGTTTCAATAAAGCGTTGATTTCTTGTATATCTCTTCCTGCACCTTTAGCAATTCTTTTTTTTCTACTATGATCAATAATTTTAGGTGTTGATCTTTCTTTTGGAGTCATTGAATAAATTAGTGCTTCTATATGTTTGAATGAATCATTATCAATATCAACGTCCTTCATAGCACTTGCACCCGGAATCATACTAATAGTGTCTTTTAAATTCCCCATTTTTTTGACTTGATTTATCTGATTAAGAAAATCATCAAATCCAAAATTATTTTTTGCAATTTTCCTGCTTATCTCTCTAGCTTTCTTCTCGTCATAAACTTCTTGAGCTCTTTCGACAAGCGAAACAACATCTCCCATGCCTAATATTCTATCAGCCATTCTTTCAGGATAAAAAATATCCAAAGCATCAAGTTTTTCACCAGTTCCAACAAACTTTATAGGTTTTTTAACAACAGATCTTATAGTCAAAGCAGCTCCTCCTCTTGTATCACCATCTAATTTTGTAAGTATAACACCGTCAAAATTTAAAACATCATTAAAAGCTTTGGCAGTATTTACTGCATCTTGTCCAGTCATTGAATCTACAACAAATAATATTTCAGAGGGATTAGTTGCTTCCTTAATATTTTTAATTTCATTCATCAATACATCATCAATTGCCAACCTACCAGCTGTATCAATTATAATTAAGTTATTTTTATTTTTCTTAGCGTGAGATAAAGCATTTTTTGCAATAGAAACTGGATCTTTGTTGTCTTCTTCAGTAAAAACAGGCACATTGATTTGTTCACCTAAAAGTTTTAATTGATCAATAGCCGCAGGTCTATAGACATCACAAGCAACTAAAATCGGATTTTTTTGTTTCTTCTTTTTGAGATAATTAGCAAGTTTACCACTAAATGTTGTTTTTCCACTTCCTTGCAGTCCTGCAAGAAGGATTACCGAAGGATTTGATGACAAATTGACTCCAGCATGTTCTCCTCCCATTAGTTTTGTTAATTCATCTTTTACAATTTTAATCATTAGCTGACCAGGATGTAAATCACTTAATACATTACGTCCTAACGCTTTTTCTTTAACATTAAGAGTAAAATCTTTTGCTATTTTAAAACTCACATCAGCGTCTAGAAGTGCTCTTCGAACTTCTTTTAAAGATTCAGCAATATTAATTTCAGTTATTTTACCATGACCTTTAATTACTTGAAGAGCTGAATTTAATTTTTTCGAAAGGTTACTAAACATAAAACAAATTTAAATACTAATTCTTTTAAATTGGTGTTTTTTTCATTTTATAAATTACAATAACATGTGGGAAAGTAATTGCCGCTAAAAAAGAAAAAAAGATATCGAGTGTAAATTCGAAATTTTCAGAGAAAAAGAAGTAAAAAAGAAATAAGCCTAATATTGCAAGTGCCCAATATGGTAATGCTGAAATAAAATATTTTTTAAAAGTATTTATGTTAGAATTACCATATAAATATTTAGTCTGTTCAAGAACTGAGGGGATGCTATGAAAGAAAACAAAATAAACGGAAAAAGCGTAAAATAAACTCAATTGACTAAATACTATTAAAATAAGCAAGCACAAAAAAAATTGATAAATTAATTGCTTTTTTAAATTATTAAAATTTAAAATTAATGTCGTAACCGTTAATATTAAAGAAATTATTAATAACCAATCGAAAAACAAAAAGCTTAGATTGAAGTCAGATATTAGTTGAACAATATCAATAACTTCATTTTTATTAAAGAAAAAAAG
>CEPU01059917.1_pt1 | contig 17882 bp, 19 predicted proteins | sample 530471 | NCBI WGS metagenome assembly CEPU01 (sample SAMEA2620194, study PRJEB7988) | marine metagenome | biome: marine biome (ENVO:00000447); feature: surface water layer (ENVO:00002042); material: "saline water (ENVO:00002010), including plankton (ENVO:xxxxxxxx)" | depth 5 m | reverse complement strand
TGCCCAAATGTCTACTTCTATTCCTGATTCTTTTTTTATGGCCTGTAATATTTCTTTTTCTTGGTTCTTCATTTCTTTTTGTAATGCTTCAGCTTTTTCCACTTGCACTCTCACACCTCGTTGACGCATTTTTATTAGGATCGGAAGCAGTTGCTGCTCCATCTCCCAAACAGTAGTTAAGCTTTGTGTTGCAATTTCTTGTTTAAATCTTTGCCAAAGTTTTAATGTAAGCTCGGCATCTTGTTCTGCATAATATCCAACATGCTCTGCTGGTAATTTCCACATCTCTGCTTTAGGATCAATACCATGAGCTGCTGCAGCTTCTCTTAATTCTGTCTCTGCTTTTATTTCATTTAGATAATCTACTGATAAAGCGTTTAAAGAATATGAAAATCTATTCTCATCTATTAATGCTGCTGCTATCATTGTATCTACAATAGGTCCGTGGACCGGGATTCCAGATGCTTCTAACCAACCTACATCGTACTGAGCATTATGAAACACTTTAGTACAAGGTAAAGCACATATAGACTTCATATATTTTTTTACTTGTTCAGGTATCATGTTACCTCCACCTAAATGTCCAAATGGAAAATAACCTTTCCATCCTTCAACAGCTACAGCAAAACCAACTATCTCTCCCTTACCTAATGCCCAACCTGCACCTAATTTTTCATTTATACCATCGTCTTTAGTTTCAAGGTCTATTGCAATTTCTTTATATTGAGACAAATCTTTATATTCACTTGGTGTATTCCACATAGATTTTTTAAATGTTAGTGTAAGTTGTAAACCATTGCTCATTAATTATTATCCATTTTTAATATAGTTCTCATTACAGTAGTTACAGGGTTCAGATCGAAGTCTCTTGTGCACCCTTGTAATAAACTGATCAACAGAACAAGGACCACAATAGTAAATTTTGTTTTCAATAATAACTGCATCCTTATCACAATTTTTACATTTATTTTTTTTTCTTGTCATTTAAATCTGTGAGATGTTGTATTTCTAAATCACAATAATGTTTTATTTTTTTTATATCTTCAATTGATTTACCTTTTAAAAGATATCTACACACATACTTTATTACGTTTGCTTGAAAAGGATTAAGACCATTTGTTCTAATAAATGTCCAAGGTTGAATTAAAAATTTTTTATAATGGGAACCTCCTACCTGAACACCATCTGGAAAAGTTTCATCGAACATATCTTTACTTGGCATTTTTCTCCTGTATATAAATCAAATAATCTTGTCCTATTGGATAGTTAAACTTATAATCACTTCTCAACAAATGTAAAGTTTTTCTTGCTCTAGTTGCACCTGTATACCAAACCTTTTTTTCATCACTTTTTTCTTGTTTGTTTTTATTGTCAAAATCTGATGGATAATTACCTTTACCATATAAAACAACATGATTCGCTTCTCCTCCTTTTACAGAATGAATAGTGTCTATTGTTATTAATGGGTCCTTATCTAATTCTTTTTGTCCATATCTTCTGAGTAATCTTATAAAGTGTCTTACTTGTTTTGGTTTAAAGTTTCTTCTTAAAATCCAAAACCAAGGTTTATTTTTTTGATTATCTTCTAATATTAATCCACACCATTCTTTTAAATCTTGAAAATTATATTCTTTAAAATCAGGTTGTGCTCTCCAAAATTTATCTAATCTATAGGCAGGGTCTTCTAACTCTCTTATGTGTTTGTACATATTACGAGCTGCTTTCTTATCTATTTTTTTACCTTTAGTTATTGCAGTCCATGCTTTTATTGATTCCCATTGTTTTTGATCAAAACATTTTGTACCTTTGTTATCTTTAAAATATAAACCTGCATCTTTTGCTAACATTCTCAATTCATTTACTGTTTCATTTATACGACCTAATATAAACCAATCCTCTTTAAAACTTTCAAAAGGAATTTCTTTGAATGATAAATAAGCTTTTACAAATCCTTTTGTGCCACCCGGTAAGTATTCTTTCTCTTCACTATCATTGATACCTCTTCTAATTATTTGTGAAAACTTATGTATAGCCTCTCCAAATCTTTGTGTCCTTCTAAGTTTTACCTTTCTACCAGGAAAAAACTTTGTAAAATATTTAGGGTCTGCACCATTCCATTTATAAATTGCCTGATCATCATCTCCCGCTAAATAAATTCTTTTTACCTTTGGGGCCATCTTATAAATCACTGACCATTGTAGTGGGGTGCAATCTTGTGCTTCATCTAATATTAAAACTTTTAAAGATGGAAATGTTACTTCTTTGATAGCTCTTTCAATCATATCATCAAAGTCTATAAATGATCTTTCTCCGCCACCTGTTTTGTAATGTTCGTATGTGCTTATCTTTCTTAAAAATACAGCAAGTGAATCTCTTTTGTAGCTTTCTTGTTTATATGCTTCTTCCGGACTTATTAATAAATTTCTAGCTTTACTGTAAACACCAAGAGACCAATCCTTATACATAAAATTATCATCAGCCAATCTTTTATCACTAGATTTTATTACTTTTGTTTGTAGTGCAAAATCAATAGTGCAATCTTTTGGGTCGAATACTTCTTCTGGAAAATATCTTCTACAATATGTATGTAAAGTTTTGAACCTTGAAAAATCATCAACTGTATAATTAGGAAAAGATTCCATAGCTCTACTTACAGCAGTGTTAACAGCTTTATTTGTAAATGATAAATAAGCTATCTCTTGTGGCCTAACACCTTTTTTTAAATAACTTTTTAAAACTTTTTCTATGAGGGTATATGTTTTACCTGTACCAGGAGGACCAAATATTTTTATTGTTTTATGGTATAGTTGTTTTAATATTTTAAGTTCTAAACTTTCCTGTGTGGTATTCGTCATCCATCTCCGATACTGTTTTCTTACTTACTTTTTTTTCTGTTTTCTTATAGTTTACAAACTTAGGCATTTGAACCCACCAAACATTTTTAACACCTTCATGATATTCTAATCTTTCACAGCCTAATAAATTTAATGCTTCAGATGCACTTTTAAATGTTTTGTCATTACCTAAAAATTTTTCAAATGTTATCTTTTTAAAATAACATATATTTTTAGATGAATCTAATACAACATAATTATCTTGGAGTTTATCAAAATCATCTTCTTCAATGTGACTTTCAAAAAACTTTTTAAGAAAATTATATTTTTCTTCATTCATAGTATCTTCAAATTTCATTCTTTCGTTTTCAACTGCAGTCTTTACAATAGTAGACATTAACATTTCAAATGGAGATGGACCTGATCTAGGTCTCGGTAAAGTGACCCAATAAATTCCATACCTTAAAAGTTTTACTCTAAATGATTTTTCGTCTTTCATATCTTCTGGACTAATGATAATTTTTTCACCTTGAAATACAAAAGAATATTCAATCGACTTAGTGCTTCTTATAAAAGTAATTTCATCAAAATCATCAATTAAATCTGGCACCTGTGAGCCTGTGCCTAACTTTCTAAACTTACATTTATCTTTATCACATAAAGGTGTACTACATCTTAAGTTATAATTTTTTTTACTAACAGATGCAGCAACAGTATTTATAACCTCTCGTTCATCTAAAGGTGTTGTAAATACTTCTTTATTTCTTTCTAATAATAATTTTGTTATTTCTTTTTTAGATAAATTTCCATCAGCCTTTCTCATTTCAAGGACACCAATATTAAATAATAAATCATTTCTATGATTGCCAGACCATTTTTCAGATATCATTTTTTGACAACATGGTGGATAATGTTTCCAATCACTTTCAGGCTCATAGTCTTTAACCTTGATTTTTTCTAAGCTCTCTAATGATAAAGTTTTTTTCTTTACAATTTCTAAAAAAGTTCCAATCATTACAGGTGTATTGTTATCTGTATATGCAAACTCAGTTGTGGCATTCATATTGAAATAAGGCATGTTCAAACATTTATTCATTGGGAAAACTTCTTGTGCTTGAAAAAAAGCATTGTTCCATTCATGAAGTTTTTTGATTACATTTTTAACAGGATACCAATTATCTAAAAATACAAATAAATGCAGTCCTCCTGATTTTGATCTTGCCGGAACTAAAGGTAAATTATACTCCTTAATTATATCTACTATTTTCTTTTGATTATAACCTTTGTAATTATGTGGATCGATATCAATACAACCCCATTTACATTTGTCATCTTTTTCTGGTTTAATTCCTATTCTGGTTGTGCCTTCTAAATGTTCTTTCCAAGTTTGTTCTGTAATAGGTGCGTGGACCGTGAGTGTTTTAGCTTGGACCTTACCCCGTTCATCTACCTCCCCAGTAAGAGAGGTAGTAATGAACAGTTCAGAGTTACCCTCAAATATTTTTAAGAGCTCCCTTTCCATTGGCTAAAATGGTGTTGCTTCTTTTTTCTCAGCTGATTTTTCAACAGTCTCAGAAGTAAAGTCAACTTTACCAAAGATATCGCTTTTCATTGCACTTTGATAAAAACCTTGTGTTATTTCCAAAGTTTTAAGATCTTTAGTTGCGTTCAAAAACTTATCAAAGTCTACGACCCAACCATACCAAGAATTTTGAGAGTTAGATTCTTTAGTAGTAGTTAATCTATAAACTGTAGACCAAGATGGTGGATTGAACATACCATTCTTACCTTGTGTTCTTCTTGACATGATCATTGAATTCCACGTTTTAGATTTTTTCTTTTGCGTGGATTTCATTGCGATTAATGCCTGTTCTACTGGTTGATAGTTTTCATCTAAGATAAAAACAAAATGGTTACCTGTATCTTCAACATAGTTTCCATTTGGTAATCTATCTTTGTTGTCTGCACCTCTAGTTGTTTCAGACATGATAGCAGGATCAGTATGAATTTTTACTGGTCTTCCTGGACTATCACCTTTATCTTTCCATTCGTTAAAAGTATTTATATATAAACATGGAGTAACTAATACACCTTGTTTACTCTTCCATACTTTACCAGATGTTTCACTCCATATGTCTCCTTGCTTTGCAGTCTCAACATACTTACCATCCGTCTCATCTAAGACAGGTGAGTTAGCATAAAGGATTTTTAGAATTGGTAACTTTTGATCTCTCGCAGTTACAAACTCTTGGCCTTGACCTGCTAATTTTTCTAAATCTATTATTGCAGGAAGGCTATCTTTTTTAGTCGTCATTGCTTTTTTCTCAGTCATGATTATTCCTTCGTGGTTATTTTAGTTTTATTTGCAACATAAGTTCCAAACAATTCTGCAGGAACATCTTTACCAAGTTCAGATATTTGTTCTCTAACAAATCCTCTTAAACTACTTGGATGCACAGATGTCTTTTGCTGAACTGCAAGTCCCTTTTGTTTCAGCTCTTCTACAAGGGCTTTAGCTTCATTATCTTGTCTCATGCCAAACTCCAAAGAAACTTGGTTTTTAATCAAATCTCCATGGCCATTTTCTCTGAGCCAATTAAAAGCTTCTTCACTTTTAGATGCGGGTATTCGAGCTGAATAGAATGGCTTAACTTCTACAGATGAACCATCTGCTAATTTAAGCATTGATAACCCGGCTTGTTGCATTAAGTTTGGAATAGTTTGCTCAGAAAGAGTTGTTTCAACTTCTTTTAACTTTTTAAGTTCTTCTTCAGCCGTTGATATTTTTTTCTGAGTTTCCAATAACTTTTTGCAAGATGTAGCTATGTCCGTTGACATAGCAGTATCTATCGACACGATAGATTCTGCTTCTAAGTCCATAAGAACCTCCTTGTGGTGAGATAGATATATTATTAAATTGATTTTTGCAATCAAATAATTTAAATATTTTTTCGTGTATAAATATAAAACGTCACCCTTTAAACATCAAAGACAATCTCTAATTCAAGGTGCTAAATATTACAATTATGCTTATTTTATGGAGATGGGAACTGGTAAAACAAAAGTGGCTATTGATAATTCAGCATATCTTTTTCAACAAAAAGAAATAGATTTTGCTTTTGTTATTGCACCAAATTCAGTGTATCAGAATTGGAAAAAAGAGATAGATTTTCATTGTCCTGAAAAAACCAATATCTATATTTGGAAAGTCACAAAAGATAAAACATTTAAATTAGACCCAAAAAAATTAACATTTGTACTTATGAATGTAGAGGCACTTTCACATGCATCAGGAAAAAAATGGCTAGAATACAAGCTTTTAAAACATGGTAAAAAGAGCATAGTCATTTTAGATGAAAGCACTTCAATTAAAAATTTAAAAGCATCAAGGACAAAAGCCATTATAAAACTAGGTAAATTAGCTAAGTATAAAAGAATTTTAACAGGGTCACCTGTAACAAAATCTCCGTTAGACTTGTTCTCACAATGTGCTTTTCTAGATAAGAAGTTATTAGGGTATGAAAATTTTACAGTATTTAAATCAAGATATGCTGTAATGTATAGCATTGAAAGGGGTGGTTATAATATCCAAATACCAAAGTATTATGTCAATTTAGAAGAACTAGAATATAAACTTAAAAACTTTTCTTATAGAGTACGTAAAAAAGACTGTCTTGATTTACCAGAAAAAATGTATGTCCAAAGATACATTGAGTTACCTGAAGAACAAAGAAAAGCTTATGAACAGCTTAAACAATCTGCGTTGATAGTCCTTAAAAATGATGAGGTATCTTATAATAACAAACTTACAGAATTACTCAAACTACAACAGGTAGCTAATGGATTTATTAAGACAAATGATGGTAAAATAGTAGACTTTAAAACTAATGCTAAGTTAAAAGAATTAATGAGCATATTGGAGGAGAGTGAAGACAAGTGTATTATATGGGCTAACTATGTTCATAATATAGAAATGATTAAGAAAAAACTAGGAGAGGTATATGGAAAAGATTCAGTGGTTTCGATATACGGAAAAGACTCAGTTGATGTTCGTAACAAAGCTGTTGAAAATTTTCAGCATAATGACGGATGTCGTTTCCTTGTTGGGAACCCTACTGTTGGTGGTTATGGTCTTACCCTTACTGCTGCTAAGTATGTTATATATTTTAGTAATTCTTACAACTTGGAAGTCCGTTGGCAAAGCGAGGATCGTGCTCATAGATATGGTCAAACTTCTCAAGTCACATATATAGATCTTATTGCTACAGATACTATAGATGAAATGGTTTTACATAATTTAGATAATAAGATTGAACTATCTGCTAAGACTCTTGGGGAACAGGTTCAGAAGTGGCTTTAGTTTTATAATATTTTTCTACTCTTTCTAACCATTTTTCTTCATATTCTTTTAATTTTAATTCATCCATTTTAAATTCTTGATAAATAACATCTTTAGTGCATACACATATTAAACCTTGTGTTATTGGTCCATATTGTTTTTTATGGGCTAACGAGTATGCTGCTATTTGATAATAATAATCTTCAACAAATTCTTCACGTTTAACTTTATTAGATTGTTTGAAATCAATTATTGTAGGCTTTTCATCATATAATCCTACAACATCAGTAGCACCGGCCCATTTATCTTCATAAGCTAAACTTACTTCATTCCCCCAAACCACTTTCAATAGGTCAAGATTATTTACTATCTCATGAGCCATTAAACGGGCCTGAGCCCCTTCAGGAGCGAGGTTAAGGTATCCACGCCCATCTATGTAGTTTTCTAGAACATAGTGCATCTCCGTGCCTCTGAGGGCTGCCTGAGAGGTAATTCTAGCTGCTTCTTGGTACCCCACCCTCTCTCTCCATTTATCTAAGCCTGCCTTTTTTTCGTCACTTTGTGTGGCACTTAAAATTGTTGTAACACTTGGTATTTTTTTGTTACCTACGTTATAGGTTCGTGAGCCGTCCTCCTCTTGCCTAGTATACTTCTTATAGTTGTATTTATTTTCTCTTTTGAAATCTGTGATAAAAAACTTTTCTTTTTCTTTTGTTAGACGCACATGGTCTTTTAGTTTAATTTTAAGATAAGAGCAACAACAATTCCTATTAAAGTTGTAATAATGAAAGCAGAACTAGAAATCATAATTTTCTCTAGTCTATGAATGTCTTCATGTAAATCTTTGATTTTTTTATTAGTCTCTCTCTGCATGATAAGACAAAGCTTTTCGTGGTCATCTATTCTTTGATGAGCTAAATTATCTTTGGTTGATTTTCTTGGCATCCACAATACCTCCCTTATGAAACAGGGCATTATAAAGTTCTAAATTAGATTGTTGAGCTCCACCAAGAGGTAAATTAGATATTCCAACTTCCGGTAATGGTATATTAGCTGTATCTGCTGGTGGCTCATTTACAATTGTTCTTCCTCTACCTGTGTTAACATCAATGGGAGGTGCTGCCTCTGGATTTGGAAGTATATCTCCTTGTGCACCTTCTAATATACCCGTTCTAAAAAAATTATCATATTGTGTTTTATTACCCTCTATTTCACTCATCATAGCTGTTGCATCTTCGGCTGCCATTAAACCTTCATCAACTAAAGCACTAGATAATTGTCCGAAATATCTTGTAAGTTTTTGTGTTGAGTCAATTGTTAATCCTTTACCACCAAGACCATTAATTAATAAATTAGTAATTTTTGGAGATGAAAAAGCTCTAGCTATACCTGCAGGACCTAATACAAAAAATGCAGCAGTGCCTGGATCAATACTACCAGTACCTCCTAGGAATAAACCGAGACCTTGTGATAGAGCCCCAGCTTGATTTAATTGTAAAAACATTACTGGGTTTGATCCAGCTTCAGATGCTTGTTTAATTTTACCTTCAAGTATGTTTATACTTTTTGTATAATCTTCTATGGCATCGGATTGAGCTTTTGTTAAGAAACCATCTTTTTTCATTAAAAATCTATGTTGCTCTAAAAACTTAGTTGCTTTACCTCTTGATAATACTGGATACTGCCCTGACAAATCTCTAGAATTATTTAAAAAATCTTTAAAGAATTGTCCTCTAACTGAATCTTTTATTAATGCTTTATTTGGAAACACATCATATGTTTTACCATTTATAGTTGTTTTAGATTCATCTAATACTTTAAAAAATTCATCATAGTAACTTTCCTTGTTAGCTGCCACTATTTGTTTATAGATTGTTTCCTGTCCTCTTTGAGTATTCATAATTTTTTTAAGGGTTGCATCTCTAAAAAAGTTAGCACCAAAATTAGAAAACTGTGCAGCTGTTCTTCTTAAATTATTTAAACTTGCTGGTAGTGGAGAGTTAGACATCATAGCCTCCATTCTTTTTAAAAGTTCAGCTCTAACAGACGCTGCTTCTCCTACTGGTCTCATATTTCCTATTGATGTATAAACTCTTCTAAAATCAATAAAGTTCATTCTTTCTCCCATGCCATCGACTAAACCTAGCATTCTATATATTTCTGCTCCTTCATCAGTATTTCTAATATTCGCAAATTCTTTTAGAGACTTACCAACATAATCATCTAAACTTGAAACTGTTTTATTTAAATAATTACCACCTACTTGTCTTTCTAAAACATTTAGTGTTCTAGGAGCACCTTTAATAATTATATCAAATTTAGGATCAAATGTTCCATCTGGTCTTCGTGCAACTTTATTTATCTGATCTGTTAGGTCATTCCACATACCTCTTTTTGTAACTTCAAAAAGTTCACTATTTTTTGTTATAGAATCTCTTACTAACTTTCCTACTGCATAACCTGTATCATCAAATGCAATTCCATCTAAAGTTTTAAATCCTTGAAGTGTTTGATCTACAAATGCATCTATACCATTTAAGGTTGCCATTTTTCCACTTTGCTCAGCTGTTCTTAATTTACCAGAACCTATGATTGCACTTCTAGCTGCAGAGGACATAAAATTTATAACATTGTTTTCACTTATGAAACCTGGTGTAATGTTTGCTTTTTCAATATCTTTGAAAAATGATGATGATCTAGTTTTAAATTTATCTATAGATGCCCTAGCTTTTTCAGGGTCTTTTAATATAGCTAATTGTTCTTCTGTTAAACCTTCTCTTTCGATTCTATTTTTTTTATCTAATTTTGGTTTTGATAAAGTATCTAATTGATCCTTAGTAATTGATTTACCTTCATCTATTTCTTTTAACACTTTAAAAAATTCTTTATCTCTTGCTAACATGTGAGTAGCTCTCTCAGCACCTGCAATAGTATCAATAGTTCCTTTTGTAATTTTGTTATAAGCTTTTGAAAGTCCTCCTGCTAAACCAAAACCTAAAACTTCACCAAAAGCACCTTGTGCTGCACCCCTTGCAACTTCTTTTACAATACTTTCTCTAGGATCAAATGTCTGTGCTATACCAGCACCAGCTGCACCCCCGATTCCAGCACCTGCCGTAGCGTATCCTATTTTTTGCATTGTGTTAGCTGATATATTTAATAAGGGTCTTACAAGTCTTGCAGTTCTTGCTGCTAAAGCTCCTGCAGCAACTAAAGAGCCACCTCCAGTCACAGGGGCCAAGGCTGCACCGGCCACACCTCCAGCGATTGATAATCCAACCTCTGTTACTATTCTCATAAAAGTTGGGCTTTTTAAAAAACTTTCTGTATCTTTGTTATACTTACCTTTTTCAGCATCTAATAAGACATCCTCTGGACTAATCATCAATTCATTTTCCGTATCAAAATCAAAAGTTCTTTTTTGTTTTTGTCCAGATAAATATGTATCTATTGCTAATTGTTCTCTAGGAGTAGGTTGGTCTCCTTTAATTTTAAACTTTTGTCCATTTACAATTATTTCTGACATATAATTTCCTAATTTCTTGTAACATCAATTACATTGCCTTTTTTAACTAAAGATACCTCTCCTGCTAAATCTAAGTAATTTTCTGCACCTCTTCCTGATTGTTCCATTATCTCCATAGCAGTCATAAAGTCTGCATTATTGTTTTCGGCAATTTTAATTGCATCAGCAAAATAACCATCTAACGCTTTCATCTTACCTTCAAATGTAGCCTCTGTATCTCCAAGTTGTGGTATTAATTTTTGAATTCTTTTAGCTTCTTGTTCAGACACAGCAGCACCTGAAATTGCTTGTGTTATAAATGAAGTTGCTTGTTGTATTTTTGCTTTCATAGATGCGTACTCTTTTGAGTATGACGTTCCTCCTGCTCTACCTAATGTAGCTCTTATTCTATTTATGTCAGCAAAGCCAACTGGTTTACCTAGTCTATAATAATCATCTTGAATTTTAGATAAAATACTTCTTACTCTTTTACCGCCTTGGATTTGTTTTATTTGTTCTGCTGATGGTTTAGAAACAATATTAATTTTTCCGTCAGCAGACATTTGTGCTATAGTACCTGTCGGTAAGTTATAAGCTTTAACTTCTTCTGCAGATAAAGTTCTAACACCTTTTCCACTACCCTTTTGTTTTTCGACAGACAAAATAGTTGCTGGTAATTTTGCAAAACCTTCTCCGAGTGCAGATGCTACAGGGGCTAAACCTTGACCTTTTGATTGTAGTAATGGAGCAGCCAAAGTTGCAGCATATATAGCTTTTTCTTTCGGACTTAGTGCACTTATACCCCCTGTATTAAAATGTTTTATAACTGGTTTTAAAGTTTTAAAATATCTATCTCTAAATAATTTTCTTGTTAATACTTTATCCATGTTACCTCGGTTGCATTAAGTTGTACGCTGAGTAAGCACCTAAACCTGCTCCTAACGCTTGTCCAACTGGGTTAGCACCGGGGGCCGTGGTTTGTGTTAGTGTACTACTTGTTGTTGGTAAATTAGTCATTATACCTTTTAAAAATTCTATTCTTTGGAATGGTTCAAAAGATCTTTGTAATGCCGTTTGTCTTTGAGCATCTAATCCAGCTTGACCTATTCCTCTTTGAACTGCACCTGCTTGTAATTGTGCTTGAATATCTGCAAGAGACATAGCTTGTTGTTGTGCACCTAATTGACCTAAAGCAGCACCTGCAGCCAATTGTTGTTGTCTCTGTGTTTGAGCTGCACCTAATGCAGTTTGAAATCCTTGTGCTTGTGCTTGACCGATGTTTGCTAATCTAGCTCTTTCTATTTCAGCCTCAGCAATTCCTTGCCTTGCTCCACCAAACGCACCTGCTCCAACAGCTTGTGCACCTAATCTATTAGTTGCTATTTGTGCTTGTCTTGTAATTTCATCGGTTACAAAAGATTGAAATGGATTCAAAAATTGTTGAATGTTTGGAGCTGCTTGTGCACCTTGTAATGCAGTTATACCTTGCCCTACAGTTCCAGCACCTACACCTGTTTGGCCTGCTTGTGTTATTGCTGCTTGTTCTATACCCGATATAGGAGCAACCTGTATCGCTGGTAATGATACGGGTTGTGCTGCTAATTTAGCTGCCTGATCATATAAAGAAAGTTTACGTGACTCAACTCCAGGAGCTTCTCTTTGAGTAACTACCTGTGAACCTGAACCTGATGCTGGAGCACTACTTCCACCGCCAAATATAAAACTCATTTAATCTCCTTTGTATATAAATACCTTTTAACTGCCCAACCTTTTGTTTTTAAAAAAGATTGCCAACCTGGTCTTGCATGCACTGCTATTCTTTTACAATCTGCAGATTTTGCAAGTCTTTCTATTGTATCAGCAAGTGTGTCTTGCCACAATTCTCTCTTCTCTCCTTTTAACAAAATTACTTCACATTGATTAAAATTAGGTAATGCTGTAATTCTTGTAACACATGTTCCAAAAACTTTTGCAGTCTCACCATCATCTGAACCAAACATCATAAATAATTGTAATTGACCTTCTCTAATTAAAAGTTTTAAATGTTCTATACTCATAGGATTGCCATCATACTTAAGACCCTCCCTTAACATAAATTCTACCAACAACCAATAATCATCCATTATAGATGGAGTTATTTCTAAAACATCAACATGTTTTTCTAATTTAATTTTTTTTGGTATCATTGACTAAATCGTAAATTCTTTTAAATTTTTTTTGTTGGTCATAAAAAAAGTCTGCACCAGCTTTTCTCATACCTTTAAAACTTTTTGGATCAGCCCCTGATAAAATCCCTGCACCTAACACTGCATCTGCTCTAGATACAAACTCACCATCTGCTAATTGAGCTAACATTGTATCTTCATCTTTATTTCCTGCACCTGCACCATCTTCTACATAACCTGTAGCTCTTACATAATTATTTACATCATTTTCATTATGATCAATTTTAGACGGTAAATAATTTATTCCACCTTGATTATATTTTGGTATTGCGGTTGCAAGTCCACCTTGATTTGCATAAAACATATTTGAACCAAACACTTCAGACCTAGCTGGAAAAGCGTTTGAGACTGGTTCAAAAGCTCCCTGTAATTTTTCTGATTGTTCTTTATACGCTTTTTTGTAATCTTCTTCAGTAAATACTGGTTCAGGTATTTCTTCTTCTCCTGCTAATAACGGACTAAATGCAGATGCCACTAAAAGACTTTCTATTGGTTTATCTTTTGCTTTTTGTAATAAAGCACTTAAACCTTTTTTCTCTGCAGTTTTTGGCACAACATTTAAACCAGATAATTCTCCACCTCTTGAAAAAATAGTATTACCAAATTTATCTGTGCCAATAGGAGTTCCTGCTGGCATGTTTGCTTTGTTTAAAAAACTTGCTCCTAAATTTCCTTGAGGTGCTGCAGCAGCTGATTGACCAAAACCTAAAGTTGAAAAAGGTGCTCCACCTCCCACATTTTGAAATACTCCCGCACCTGAAGGGCCAAGTGCATAAGCACCACCCCCAACAATTGCTGCATCTCTTAATGCTCTTTTTGTAGATTTTCCTCTAAGTTTTTGTACGCCAAATGTGGCTAAAGCTATTGTAAATGGGTCCATATACTAATTTCCTAATAATAGCATATATTAACATTTTACTTAGTCGGTATCAACTCTTTGGGTATTGTAAGATCGTCTTTAAAAACACCCTCATAAGAGTGTTCTCCAACATGTATTATTGGGTCCATAATATAAGCATGACATTTACCACCTATATCTTTCCATAGCTTACAAAAAGAAAAATCTTCTCCTAAATAAGTTTTTGTTTCTGGATCGTGTGTGGTATCAAAGAAATTCCACATATTTGGTTTCTCAACATATTCCCCATTTATAACGGTTTTTTGTATTATTTGTTTTTCAGGATAATGTTTTATCATTTTTTTAAATACATCTCTTTTAATAAGCATACATCCTGTAGGACTATGGGTAACTTCTATTACACCATCTATCACTTTAATATCATCAGCATTATCAACTTTCATTGGATAAGTATGTAATGCTTTTCTAATATCATCAGCTGTTTTTATTTTACCTTTTTGCATTTTTTTAAATGCTTTATCCCACCTAAGTGTCTTTAAAGGATAAGGTATTGATATAACATCTTTGTTTTGAGCAACCATTTTTAATATTGATTTAGCATGAAAATAAATATCAGAATCTATAAAAAGCATATGTGTATAATTAGATTCTAAAAAACCTGAGACACATAAATTTCTTCCTTGAGTTACTAATGATGATTTCATTAGTTGAAATGTAGTGCTTATATTTCTTTCAAAGCAAAGTTTTTGAAATTCTAATAATGCTTGAGTGTAATGAATTGAACACTCACTGTGAACTGGTGTTGCTACAAAAATAGAGTAAGGAGCTTTTTCTAATTTTAATTTTAACTTATCTTGTGGACTACCTTTCCATAAAGGTGTAATAGATTTTTCAAATGGTTCAGGTCCTACTTTTAAATCTGTAAGTGTTTGATAGGTATCGTTGTTAACGTAGGTATTTTTCATTTAAAGCACCTTTTAGAAAACTTTCCCATTCTCTACCTTTCTTCTCCCAATTATAAAATCTTTTGTAAAATTTTTGTTGTTCATTTAAATGTTGTTGTATAAATTCTTCATGTAAATAACTTGATGCAACTCTTATTGCATTAGCTGTATCTATAGCCATTGTTTCATAATTTTTTGTATAGTTTACATATACAGGCCACTCTGCACATGTTTCGTACAAAGCACCAAAGTTGTTTGTAATAACATGCATACCACAAGCTAAAGCCTCTAAAGCTGATACACAACATGTCTCTTCAAAGATACTAGGATATACAAACATATCATATTTAGGCATTGATTCTTTAATGAATTCATTTGGCTTATAACCAATATAATTTACATTAGGTAATTTTTTAGCTTGGTCGTATAAAAGTTTGAATTGATCATCATTTTGTTTTTTAAATTGATCTCCATAAATTTGTGTGGATGAATAAACATCTAGTGTAACATTCATATCAGTTATCTCTTGCATGGCTCTTAATAAAACATTCAAACCACGCCATGGCGTACAATGATGAATTAACTTAATAGGTTCACCTTTTTGATAGACCTTTCTTTGTGGAAAGAAATCTATTCCATTTTTAATTACAACTGATTTATCTGTAGGTATATCGAAAAAATATCTAAATTTTTCATAATTCCAATGACTGTTAAAAACATACCAATCATACTCATTATGTCTCTTTTTATTTCTAAAAAACTCTTGTAAATTAGGTTGATCCCAAGAATTTTTTTGCCATAATATATTTAATTTATTAGGATCGATTGGAACTTTACCTGGTATAGAAGTACATATTTGAACTTTATCTAAGACATCTTTTGAAACATGCTTTTGAAGCATTTCCATTTGTAGCTCAGTAGCACCTCTTGGTTGCATTATTTTTTAGTTTCAATACCCAAAGGTATTTTAGTAACTTTAATTTCTAAGTCCTGTCTAAAATCATCATGGGTTGTATCTGTTTGAGGGTCCGCAACATCAGCATCAAATTCTTCTTTTGATGCATAAATTTTTCCTGTTCTTTTGTGTTTTATAATTTCTTTAGCTTCTGCTGGTATTTCTGGTATATCACTCATATTATCTCCCTTGTCGATTATATTTCTTATACGATCTTTTTTCGGATTTTGAAAGTCTTTTTTTATGCCTTCTTGGTCTTTTTCTAGGTTTAGGTCTTGGTACAAAATCTTTAAATTTTCTTTTAGCCATTTATAAACCACGCTAATATAACAAATCTTTTGCCATTTAAAAGCTCTGTCACTTGATGTTTTAAAGCTGCATCAAATGAAACCATTTTACCTATTTCAGGTTCAACCCAATATTCTCTTATTTGAGTTCTGCCCCCACCATAGTCAGCATTAAGATATGTAATTGTTGTTTGATTATAATAGATAGTGTCATCATGCCAAGGATGAGACTCTCCTAAATTCCAACTAATTAATTCAATATTTTTTAATTTTTTTGTAGGATGAATTTTTTTATAAAGATTTAAAATATCTGTAATCTTTTCATCATTTATTTCTGGATTTTGTAAATCAATTATAAGTCTTTTTTTAAATACTTTAGTTTTAGATTTGTTGTTTTCAAAAAAAGATATTAAGTAATCACATGTATTTTTACTTAAAAAATTTGGTATAACAATCATTAACCATTTTCCTGAGATCTGTCTATTTGTGCATAACTTATTACACCTTGAATTACGTTGCCTCCTGTAGCTGCTTGAACTGTAATTGCATCACCTGCTTCTAAATTTAATCCTTGAGGTGTAGCATTAGTTTGTGACTTAGCAGCTAAATCATCTCTAAAAAATTCATACTCTGTATTAGAATCAGAAGAATCAACAAAATTCATATTTACTAAAATAGCTGATGAAGCATCGCTGTTTGAACAATAAACGCTTTTAACAATTACCGTTGCATTTGAGGGGCAGGTAAATACAGTAGTCTTTCCTGTGCTTGCTTGTTTAAAACCTTGATTTTTATATCTAATTGTCATGATAAAAAATAGTTAAATGCGTCTTGTTCATTTTTTAATTCTTGTTGATAAGAAGTGTTTAACTTATCTTTTAAAGTTTGTAAAGATTGAGCAACTTGTCTTTGATTATCTTGTGTATAAGTAGGTGTAGGTTCAGGTATTACAATATCAACTCTTGCCATTATCTCATTCCATCTGGTTGTACATCTGCCCTAAAAGTTCCATATCTCCAACTTTGATCAGTTGAGGTATTTGCAACTTTAATACTAGCAAATCTTGATCTTGCTCTGGTATCAACTTTTTCTGTAGAACTTGATATTGTAAAAGGTCCGAGAGGCGAGGATGTTGCAGTGTCAGCCGGGAACTTTCTTAAATTTATAGTTATCTGAGCATCACCAGTAAGTAATTTAAAATCTGGTATAAATCTTCTAATACTCATAAAAAATTGTCCATCACCACCTTGTGACAAGTCAAAATCACCAGATTGTATAAATGCAGGTATCGCTGTTTTTGCTCCTGAAGAATCAACTTCATTATTTCCTTTCTCGTGAGCATAATAAGTTGAGGCCCCATTGGCTGCAGTCACCCCTTGTATTACAGGAAAATTTGGTACTCCTGTTGATGAATATTCTGTTGCATAAGGTTTATCATATAGTGTTGCATCTGCGTATGTTGATCTAGCTAGTGAGCCTGTGGTCCATGTATTTTCTGTGTAATTGTAAGTGACCACACGATCAATTAATGTAGAACCGTTTTTAGGATAAAACCAATTAATCTCTTCATATAAATGATTAATACCAGCATAGACTTGTTCACCATTGCCATAACTTATTCCTAAGTTATTTCCAGAACTTGTAAAAACAAAATCTTCAACTAAACATGGTAATGACTTAACTGTCCCGTCATACACGAAAAAGCCCCCTGCCTGTCCCATCCAATAGACGGCACCATTTGCATAAGCGAGAGCATGCTGTCCTATAAGCCCACAGTTAGAACCAACTTGTCTAATAGAAAAAATAAAAGGTGGTCCAACGAATTGCATTACATAAGCTGACGTATCAGTTAAAATAAAAATGTAATCTTTACCCCTAATAGCTCCTACTATTTTTGTCCCGGAATCAATTCTAAAAGTCCCAGATGTGTTAAT
>CEPU01056878.1_pt1 | contig 17903 bp, 15 predicted proteins | sample 530471 | NCBI WGS metagenome assembly CEPU01 (sample SAMEA2620194, study PRJEB7988) | marine metagenome | biome: marine biome (ENVO:00000447); feature: surface water layer (ENVO:00002042); material: "saline water (ENVO:00002010), including plankton (ENVO:xxxxxxxx)" | depth 5 m | reverse complement strand
AAGATGAAAAACTACGAGACAGTATTTATTTTAAACCCTGCTCTTTCAGAAGAACAAGTTGAAAAAGCTGTAGACAAGTATGAGAAGTTTCTAAAATCTAATGGAGCTAAGATTGTTAGTAAGGAGATTTGGGGCTTAAAAAAATTAGCATATTCAATCCAAAATAAAAATAGTGGTTTTTACAATCTTATTGAATACACTGCCAAAGCTGATGTTGTATCCTCATTAGAATTGGAGTTCTCAAGAGATGAGACTGTCATGAGATATTTAACAGTTACACTCGAGAAAGATGCAATTGAGTGGGCAGAAAAAAGAAGAAATAGAAATACAAAAAAAGCTAGTTAATTATGGCGGGTATAGATGAACAATCAAAAATTAAAAATGAAGGAGAGATTAGATATTTATCCCCTCTTGACATAAGTACTTCAAAGGAAAAGAAGTATTGTATGTTTAGAAGATCAGGTATTAAGTATGTAGATTATAAAGATCCAGATTTCTTAAATAGATTTATTAATGAACAGGGAAAGATTTTGCCAAGACGTTTAACAGGTACTTCTCTTAAATACCAAAGAAAAGTTGCAACAGCAGTCAAAAGAGCAAGACATCTAGCTCTTTTACCATACGTTGGAGATTTATTAAAATAATTATGGAAATTATACTTAAAGAAAACGTCGCAAATGTTGGTTTTAAAGATGAATTAGTAACAGTCAAGGCTGGTTTTGGTAGAAACTTCCTTATTCCATCTGGAAAAGCCATTTTAGCTACAGAATCTGCAAAAAAAGTATTAGCTGAAAATCTTAAGCAAAAAGCCTTCAAGGAAAAGTCAATTATTGATGAGACAAATAAGATAGCTTCTAAAATTTCTAAACTCGATATCAAACTTTCAGTGAAGGTTGGCCCTGATGGTAAACTCTTTGGATCAATATCTAATGCTGATATTGCAAAAGCTCTAATAGATAAGAAAATTGAGGTTGAAAAAGAAAATATATCAATACCAGGTAAATCAATAAAAAGAATTGGAAAATATCAAGCATCCATAAGACTTCATAGAGAAGTTTCAACTCAATTAAATTTTGAGCTTCTACCTGAAAAGAAATAATTTCATAACTTTATCGTTTACTTGATTATCAATTAAATTTTTGATGTCTCAAAAACTTAGTACACCAAAGGGAACAAGAGATTTTTTTTCATTAGAATTAAAAAAGAGAAATTTCCTTTTAAATGTTTTAAGAGATAGCTTTGAATCATTCAATTTTCAAGAGATTCAAACACCTTCCATAGAAAACCTGTCTACTCTAATTAACAAATATGGAGATGAAGAAGATTCTCTGATGTTTAAAATTTTATCTTCAGGTGAAAAAATTAAAAAAGCAGATATTAATTCATTTAAGGATGGAAATTTGTATGGATTTGCAAACTCATTATCCGACAAAGCACTAAGGTATGATCTTACTGTTCCTCTATCAAGATTTGTAAAGCAAAATTTAAATGAAATTACTTTTCCATTTAAAAGATTCCAAACTCAATTAGTATGGAGGGCAGATAGACCCCAAAAAGGAAGATTTAGAGAGTTCCTTCAATGCGATGTTGATATAATTGGAGAAAAAAATTATTTAAATGAAGTTGAGTGTATAAAAATATATGATTATGTTTTTGAAAAACTGGGACTTCCAAAATTAATTTTAAGAATAAATAACAGGGAAGTTTTGGAGGGTATATCTAAAATTATGAACATAGAAAATTTATCAGTAATTTCTTCGACACTTGATAAGTCTGATAAAATAGGAATTGATCAAGTTAAAGGTGAATTAGTGAAAAAGGACATAAATGCTGAATCAATTGATAAACTTCTTTTCTTTTTAAATATAGATGGATCAAATCAGTATAAAATTGATAAACTAAGAGAAGAGTTTAATATTAATAAAATTTCAACAGATTCTATTGACTTGATAGAAAAAATAATTGACACTTGTAATCAATTTGAGTTAAAAAATATTGAGTTAAAATTTGATCTATCATTAGCTAGAGGGCTTGGGTATTATACTGGAACTATAGTTGAAGTCTCTGCTCCTAAAGAATTTAGTATAGGTTCTATTGGAGGAGGAGGTAGATATGATAACTTAGTCCAAGAGAATAATCCTAAGTTAAGCGGTTTTGGAATATCATTTGGTTTTGATAGAATTTTTTTAATTCTAGAAGAGCTTAACCTTTTTCCTAATTTATTAGATTCATCTAAGTCATTTCTTTTTCTAAATTTTGGTAATGATAAAATCCTCAATTTTATTAATTCTATAAATAAATTAAGAGAGGATGGCATTGTCTGTGAAATATATCCAAGCGATATTAAAATTAAAAAGCAATTGGACTATGCAAATAAAAAAGGGATTGATTTTGTTGTAATTATTGGAGAAGATGAATTGAAGAAAGATATTTTTAAGGTTAAGGATATGTCAAAAGGTGATGAATCAACCTACTCTCAAATAAATTCTTTAGTAGAAAAAATAAAAGAAATTAGCTAAAATGATTATGCCATTTTCTGAATGGCCTCTCCAACAAACTAATAAATTTGGAATTCAATTTTTCATTCATATCTGTATCTACTCCATACTTTATTTTACCCTTATCCAATTCCATAAATGTGCCAAAGAGTCTGTCCCAAATTGAAAAAATATTGCCATAGTTAGAGTCTGTATATGGTAATTTGAAATGATGGTGAACTTTATGCATGTTAGGGGATACAATGATATAACTTAATAATTTATCTAATTTATCAGATATTTGAATATTTGCATGATTAAATTGTGATGCCAAAACTGAAATGGATTGATATAAAAGGACTAATCCAATAGGAGCTCCAGAAATAAATATCCCAATAAATGTGAATACAAATCTTACTATACTTTCAAGTGGATGATGTCTATTGGCAGTTGTTGTATCAACCTTATGGTCAGTATGATGAACAATATGGATATACCAAAGTAATTTTACCTTATGCTGAACTAAATGTGGAAGGTATGCTCCGATTAAGTCTAAAACTAGAATCCCAATTATAACATTAATAATTAGATAGTTTGAATTAATTAAATGAATTATACCAAAGCTATTTTCAAATGTCCAGTCTGAGGCAAAAATTAATAAAAAAGCAAATAAAAAGTTAACAATTATAGTAGTAACAGTCAATAAAAAATTTGGAATTGAATGTATCCATTTTTTATAATTAAGAAATTTAAATGGGACAATACCTTCAATTATCCAAAAAAATGTAATCCCTGAAACAATTATAATTGCTCTATTTACTGATGAGATATTTTCAAAAATTAAAATAAAATTTTCCAAACTATTCAAATTTAATTATGTTATTGGAAGTGTCTACATCAGCAAGAAGTCCAGTCGGATTTATATCAATGGATTTGATTGACTCCATTTTACTTTTAATTTCAAATTCATACTTTTTGTAAGCCCATGACCAATCTTCTAGCTGTATCCATTTATCTGCATATTCTGGCTTACTTTTTTCACCTCTCATTAGAGATATAGGAATATAATAGAATTCCTCATTACCGTCTTTATATCTAACAAGAATCTCAAGTGGCATAGGCATTAGACCAATTCTTTCTAAAGTTATAACTGACTTTTTTTTCCTACTCTCAACATTTTTGATAGCATAATCGATTTGATTTGTAGTTTGTGTCCAATCAGTTAAATACCAGTTTAAAAGTATTCCAGATGATTGCTCTGCTACTCTTCTAAGATCATTTGGTAAGGGATGTGTAAATTTATATTTATCAAAATAATTTTTAATAGTTTTTTCAAACGCTTTTTCACCAATTATATAATTTAACTGACTAAGAAAAACAAATCCTTTATCATATGCTGCATCTTCATATGCTCTGTTAAATTTAAATCTATTTGCATTTGTAGCAAGCGGCATTTCCTGTCCTGAGGTTGCAAGAGAAATATAGTCTTGATAAGGTCTTTCAGTAAATATTGGATGAAAGTCAATATTAAATACATGACTTTCAGCAAGTTCACCAAAATATGAGGCAGATCCTTCATCCATCCATGCATGATTCATTTCATTAGTAGCTAAAACTCCTTGAAACCATGCATGAGCTAGTTCATGTGATGTAACACTGATAAGAGGTATTAATTCTTCACCGTAATTTAATAATGTTAACATTGAATACTCCATTCCACCATCTCCACCTTGAACAACAGAATACTGTTTATAAGGGTATTCACCAATATAATTATTAAAAAAATCCATTAGTTCGGCAGTTACGGGTTGAAGTGTTTTCCAATTTGCTATTATTTTTGGGTCATTTTTGTAATAAAAATTAAGTTTTACCCCATTTGGACCTGGATAAATATCATGGATATATTCTGAGTCTGCGGCCCATGTAAAGTCATGAACTTTAGGTGCTTTAAAGTTCCAAACCCTTTTTTTACCAGATAGATAACCTAATTTATTGTTATTAGGATCTGTTTCTTGTATGTAACCAGAGGCAGCAACGATAAAGTCTTTGTCAATTTTTATCGTGACATCAAAATCACCCCAAACTCCGTGAAATTCTCTACCAGTATAAGGTGCAGTATTCCAGCCTTCGTAATCGTACTCAGATATTTTTGGATACCATTGAGCCATAGAATACTTTACACCCATTGGAGAATCTCTTCCTGCTCTTCTTATAGTTATTGGGATTTGTCCATTAAAATTCATGGTAAATAAAGATGATTCTCCAGGAAGAATTGGATTTGTTAATGTTACTTCGAGAATAGTGTCGGAGACAAAAGAGTCGATATTAAGCCCGTCTTGTTTTAAATTATTAACCTTTAATTGGCCATATTCGTGAGGTTCTAAATCTTTAATATTAACATCAAATCTTCGATTATTATCATCACCATTATTTAATCTCTCTGCCATATCACTTTCTGGTCTAAATGCATTAAAATATAAGTGAAAGAATACTTTATTCAATGTATCTGGAGAGTTGTTAGTATATAAAACCTCTTGACTACCTTTAAATGTATTTTTCTTAACGTCTACATCAATATATATTTTGTAGTTAGCATTTTGTTGCCAACTATTTTGGCCATTAATTGATAAGGTAAATACTAGAGCAAAGAATAAAAATTTATAATTATACATTCGTACAATTTTTTCAAATATAATTAAATACTAACATTACAAATGTTAAAGAATTCAAAATCAATATATTTATAAAAAAATAGTGATGAAAAAAATTGTAATATTAAGTTTATTGTTAACATGGACTTTGTCCTCTCAAGATTATTATTATTCAAAATATGCTCCATTTAATGAGAGTATAAAGACTCCAGAGGAATTTCTTGGATATCCAATTGGCGAAATGCATACAAGGCATGACTTAATAGTATCATATATGCAGTACTTATCGAATATTTCTGAAAAAGCTCAAATTTTTTATTATGGAAATACATATGAAAAGAGAAAACTATTAATTCTTGCAATATCATCACCAGAGAAAATTTCTAATCTAGAAGAAATTCGGGATGAACATATTTCTTACATAGATCCTGACCATCCGAATTATAATAATCAAGCTAAACCTGAAGATTTTCCTGTAATTATAAATTTAGGATACGGTGTGCATGGAAATGAACCTTCGAGTTCAGAGGCAGCTCTTCTTACAGCATATACCTTAGTAAGTTCTGAGTCAGATGAAATTAAAAATTATTTATCTCAGTCTATTATTCTATTAGATCCAACAATTAATCCAGATGGAAGAGATAGACACACACATTGGGCTAATACTTATAAAGGATCTCCTATTGTTGCTGATCCTCAGGATGCGGAACATAATGAGTACTGGCCAGGAGGAAGAACTAATCACTATTGGTTTGATTTAAATAGAGACTGGTATCTTGGAATCCATCCAGAAAGTAGAGGTAAACTCAAATGGTATCATTCATGGCAGCCTAACGTTACAACAGACTTCCATGAAATGGGTTCAAACAGTACATATTTTTTTGTTCCATTTAAGCCAAATGGATCTTTTGAACCAGTAATTCCAAAAGAGAATTATGATTATTTTAATTTTTTATTTGGTTCATACTATGCCAAAGCCTTAGATGAGATAGGGACCCTATATTTTACAAGAGAAGTATATGATAGAACATACCCAGGATATGGATCTTCCTATCCAGATTATTTAGGTGGAATAGGAATACTATTTGAACAAGCAAGTTCGAGAGGGCATATACAGGAAACTCAGTTTGGAGAAATTACTTTTCCTTTCACAATAAGAAATCAATATATATCCGGAATGACTACTGTAATGGCCTCTGTTGAAAATAAAGAATCACTAAAAGACTATCAAGGAAAGTTTTTTAAATCTGCGATAACTGAGGCAAACCAAAAGAAAGTCAAAGGATATATATTTAATCTGGGAAAGGATAAAAACAAAACCAAAGCATTTATTGATAAGTTAAAAATACACAACATAAATATTCTTAGAGATGGAAAAAAATTTTATGTGCCCACTGCACAAAAAAATTATAGGTTGGTTCGAACTTTTTTTGAGACTCAAGAAAAATACAGAGATAGTGTTTTCTATGATGCTTCAGCCTGGTCTATGGCAAATATTTATGACATCGACTACTCCTCATCAAATAAAAACTTTACAGGTGATGAAGTAAATAGCATAGATGATCTTTTTGAAGTCAATAAATTTCCTAAATCAAATTATGCGTATATAATAGATTCACAAGACTACAACATTCCTGCAATTATTTATAATCTTTTAGATAATGAAATATTTACATCATCTGCATTTAAGCCACTTACAATTAGAACATCTGATGGAATTAAAGATTTTAATTATGGATCTATTATAATTCCATTATCTATACAAAAGAAATTAAACTCAGATGAACTTTATAAAAAAATGCAAAAGATTCAAAAAAAGTATAATGTAGACATATACTCAGTCGAAAGTGGTTTAAGTTCGTCTGGAGTTGATTTAGGAAGTAGGAATGTTTTACCACTAAATAAACCCAGAGCAATGATGCTTATTGGAACGGGAGTAAGGGCATATGAAGCAGGAGAAGTTTGGCACTTATTAGATCAAAGAGTTGGTATGCCAATCTCAAAAATACCACTGAGAAACCTTGATAATGTATCAATGGATAAATATAATGTACTTGTATTGGTATCAGGAAACTATAAGCTGTCTAATAATCAAATTGAAAAAATAAAAAAATGGGCTGAGAGTGGTAATACAATTATTAGTATTGGTTCAGGTTCCAAATTTTTAATTGATAACAAAATAGTTGATGAGAGTATTGTTGAAAAGAAAGAATCCAATGTAATTAATTACCTTGAATATGGAGATGCAGCAGAGAACAGGGGTAAGGAACAAGTTGGTGGAGTTATACTAAAATCTAAAATTGATTTAACTCATCCACTATCTTTTGGATATTCAGATAATTCGCTACCAGTATATAAAAACAACTCAATCTGGTTAAAACCATCAATTAATGAATATTCATCTGTAGTAAGATATTCAGAAAATGCTCTAATAGACGGATTCCTTTCTGAGAGTAATAAAAAAATACTTAGTGAATCAGTTTCCTTGGTTGTCTCAAAAATAGGAAATGGGATTGCTGTAATGTTTTCTGATAATCCAAATTTTAGAGGAGCCTGGTATGGAACTAATAGACTTTTTTTAAATGCAATTTTTTTAGGAGATAGAATTTATATCCCTTAATGAAATGGGTTAAAGACATAGGGCCTGGAGTATTAATTGCAGCAGCATTTATCGGACCTGGAACTGTGACTTTATGTACCATTGCAGGTGTATCTTATGGCTATTCTTTAATTTGGGCTATAATTTTATCAATTTTTGCCACAATATTTTTACAAGAATTGTCTCTTCGTATAGGATTAGCTACAAAGATGAATGTTGCAGAAGTAATAAGGAAATCTGTTAAGTCAGTTTTTTTAAATAGGTTTTTGCTGATTTTAATAGTATCATCTATTTTAATCGGAAATGCTGCATATGAGGCAGGAAATATTACAGGTGCATCTCTTGGTATATCAGGAATAATTAATTATGAGGCAATTAATAATATACCTCTTTTTATAGGAATAATTGCTTTTGTAATTCTTTACCAAGGTAACTACAAGATCATAGAAAGATCCTTAATTATTCTAGTTTTACTAATGAGTCTCTCATTTTTTCTTACTGCAATAATTACAAGACCTGATATAAGTGCTCTTCTTGCTGGTATATTTACACCTAATGTTAATGAAAAAAGTATATTAATTGTCCTTGGATTGATAGGGACAACTGTAGTTCCCTACAATATATTTTTACACTCATCACTTGTAATTGAAAAATGGGGTTCAATAAAAAAGCTTAAAACAGCAAGAATTGAGAGTTTCATATCAATTTTTCTGGGAGGTATCGTATCTCTATCAATAATTGTTACTGCAGCATCTGTAAATACTCAAGATGTTGACAGTATCATTGATTTGGCCAAGGGTTTAGAACCTTTATATGGTAAATTTGCGATTTATTTTCTAGGAATTGGGCTTTTTGCATCAGGTATAACATCTTCAATTACTGCCCCTTTGGCAGCATCGTACGTAGCAAAAAGTTGTTTTGGTTGGAAAGGCTCAATGAAAAGTACAAAATTTAGACTAGTTTGGATATTAGTTTTACTATTTGGAGTTATTGTATCAATGATTGATATCAATCCGATCGAAATAATAAAGTTTGCTCAGTTTTCTAACAGTTTACTTCTTCCAATAATTGCAATTATTCTTTTGTGGATAGTAAATAATAATAGAATCACTGAAAGTCAATATAGTTACAATTATCAGAATATCTTTGGAACTATTATTATAATAATAAGTATTGTCTTAGGGGCTAGAGGAATTATTTCAATTTTCTAATGATTAATATTAACTGTGATCTAGGTGAGGGTTTAAATAACGAGCATATATTAATGCCCTTAATAAACTCATGTAATATAGCATGTGGAGGACATGCAGGTGATTCTCAAAGTATGATTGAATGTGTTGAAATTTCAATAAGAAATAATGTTAATATAGGAGCACATCCTTCTTACCCTGATAAAGAAAATTTTGGAAGGAAAAAAATTGATATTTCAAGATCTGAACTTCATGATAGTATACTAAATCAGATTGAAAATCTTAATTCAATTGCATCATCATATGGAATTAAACTTCATCATATTAAAGCTCATGGAGCATTGTACAATCAGATGTTTAAGGATAAGGATTTATCAAATTTTTATTTAGACACATTAAATAATTTTAAAGATAAATGTTATGTATATGTTCCTTTTAATTCTGAAATTGAAAAGTCTGCTTTAAGAAAAGGATTTAAAATTATGTATGAAGCCTTTGGTGATAGAAGATACAATGATGATTTATCTTTGGTATCTAGAGAAAGAAAAGATGCTCTAATTAATACTCCAAATTTAGTCATTGATCAAATTACTAATATTAAAGATTTAAAAAAGATCAAATCAATCAATGGCATATATAAATCAATAAAGGCAGATACTATCTGTATTCATTCGGATACGGATAATTCAATTGAAATACTTAGGAAGATTAATGAGGTTTTTAAAAATAAAAAATAATGCAATTTTTTAATTTAAATGAAAATACATTTTTGATTACTTGGAATCAAAATCTTGATTCAAATTTAACAAACCTTCTCACATCATATCGAAATATAATTATGTCTATTTGTGGAGATGATATCCAAGATTGTGTTCAATCCATAAAATCTCTTTTAGTTATAATTAATAATAATGGATCCTCAATAAAAAAGATAATTGAAAAAATTAAAATGATAGATCCTAAGAAAATCAATATTAAAAACAAAAAGATCAAAGTATGGAAAATTCCTGTTTGTTATGATTTAGAGTTTGCTCCTGATATTAAAGCTGTATCTGATTTAAATAATATCTCAATTCAAGATTTGATTGAAATTCATTTATCTAAAACATATGATGTTTTATCGATGGGATTTTTACCTGGATTTATGTATTTAGGGAAAACTGATAATAGAATCCATTGTGAGAGAAAAGTAAAACCTTCTTTAAATATTAAAAAAGGTTCAATCGGACTTGCACTTAATCAGACATGTATTTACCCCACTGAAAGCCCAGGTGGTTGGAATATAATTGGTATTACACCTATTGAATTATTTAATCTTCAGTCTAATTCTCCATGTTTTAGTAAACCCGGAGACAAAATACAATTCGTAGAAATATCTAAATCCCAATATGTGTCTTCTTTAAAAAATCCAGATAAACCAGATTTTATTGAGTTATGATAAAAGTTATTTCAAAAGGTCTCTATACAACAATTCAAGACAAAGGAAGATTTGGATATAGAAATATTGGAGTTCCATCCTCAGGGTATATGGACAGTGAAAGTGCCGAAACTGCAAATCTGATTATCAATAACCCTAAAGATAATCCCTTAATTGAGGCAACACTTATTGGACCAACCTTAGAGTTTAAAAAATCAGCTGTTATATGTATTACGGGAGGAGAATTTAGTCCCACACTAAATGATATTAAAATTAGTTCATATTCGGCTATTGAGGTTAATAAAGGAGATATACTTAAAATAAATAATTCTTCAATTGGCTCAAGATGCTATATATCTATCCAAGGAACTATTATTTCTGATACAATTCTTGGAAGTAAATCATTTTATCATCAGATAACTAATTCTAATATAATTGAAGATGGGGATATATTTTTATTTAAAAAGAATATAAGAACACTAGAACAAAAATATACTCACAAAAAATTTGAATTAAATAAAACTATAAATGTTTTCAGAGGTCCAGAATTTAAATGTTTGAGTAAGGAATCCATTAATACTCTATTTAATGAGGAATTTTCAATTGGGATTAATAATAGAATGGCATATAATTTATTAGAGAAAATTCAGGATGGAGTTAATTCAATAATATCTTCTGGAGTTATTCCTGGAACAGTTCAACTAACTCCATCAGGCAATATAATAATTCTTCACAGAGACTCTCAGACAACAGGAGGGTACCCCAGAATTCTTCAGTTAAATGAAAAATCTTTAAATGATTTAGCACAACTAAGAACAGGAGATAAAATAAGATTCAAATTACTGAATTAGTAAAAAGATTAAAGCTATTTAGTTGGAATGATGTACTTCATAGGATCAAAATCCCATAAATATGGTAGAATGAAGTATACAAAAATAGTTAGTAAAATAATCGAGAGAATATTCATCCAAATTCCAACTCGAACCATATCAGGAATTCTTAGGTATCCAGATCCAAAAACAACAGCATTTGGTGGAGTAGCAACAGGTAGCATAAATGCACATGAAGCAGCTACAGTAGCAGAAACCATTAAAATAAATGGATGAACATCAATTGTCATAGCCATAGGATATAAAACTGGTAATAACATTGCAGTAGTTGCTAGATTAGAAGTTATTTCAGTTAAGAAATTGACAGATGCAATTAAGATAAATACTAATAAGATGAGTGAAACACCATCTAACAATGTCATTTGAGTTCCAATCCATAATGCTAATCCACTATCTTTAAAGCCAGCAGCAAGAGCCATTCCACCTCCAAATAGTAATAATATACCCCATGGAAGTTTTACCGCTTCATCCCAATTTAATAGTCTTCTCTTTCTATTCTTTGTAGGCAAAAGAAAAATAATAACAGCACTAATCATTGCAATGATTGTATCATCAATAACCGGCACTATAATTTTTAATAAGTTATCTCTTGTAACCCAAGCGAATGCAGTTAAAGCAAACACTATTGCTACTAATTTCTCCTCATATGAAATTTTACCCAGCTTATTTAATTGTCTTAATATTTCCGCTCTACCTCCTGGAAAAGCTTTCTGTTTAAAACTAAATGCAAAACTTGTTAAATACTTCCAGCATAAAAACAATAGTATTATTGAAATAGGAAGACCAAACTTAAACCATTGAGCAAAAGTTATCTCATATCCAAATGATTCTTGAACCACTCCAGCTAAAACTAAATTAGGTGGTGTTCCAATTAAGGTCGCAACACCTCCTATTGAAGCACTATATGCTATACCTAGCATCAAAGCTTTACCAAATATCTTATTTTCATTTTTATCAGTATCTGGATTATCTTTTAATTGGGAAACAATTGCAAGAGCAATAGGTAGCATCATAACAGCAGTCGCAGTATTAGATATCCACATTGACATGAAGGCTGTTGCTATCATAAAACCTAAGATGATGTTAATTACACTAGTCCCAATAATATTAATTATGTTAAGAGCTATTCTCTTATGCAAGTTCCATTTCTGTATAGCAATTGCAATTATAAATCCACCAACGTATAAAAAAACATATTTATGTCCAAAAGATGCTGTAGTTTCAGATAATTCAAGCCCACCAGTCAGAGGGAATAATACAATAGGTATAAGAGCTGTAACAGCAATAGGAATTGCCTCAGTTATCCACCAAATTGCAATCCAAATTGTAGATGCTAAGACTGCATTAGCTTGTGGACTCAAGCCTTCAGGATGAAAATATAACAACACTAAAGTGAATGCTAAAGGACCTGAAATTAAGCCAATACTTTTTGAATTAAACTTCATAAACAGCCCTAAAAATAATCTATTTTAATTTAATTAATCACTAGATAAAAATTAAATTATTGTGATAAATAAATATCGTAATAATTTTCATGGGATAAAGTTGATCTTTATATTGTGGGTAAAATTATGATCAAATACATCAAAATCACACTCTTATGTTTTGCTTTTAATTCTATTTGTATTGCACAAAGTAGTTTAGATGTTTCAAAACTTAAAGATCTTGAAATCTATCTTAACGAAGAAATTAGGAATAATAAAGCAGCTGGAATTGAAGCTTTAATTTATCATAAAGGTGAAATTATTTGGCATGAAGCATATGGATACAGTAGTTTACAAGATAATCTTCCACTTGAGAAAAATAGTATCTACTATATTCAATCAATGACTAAACCTATTATGAGTGTAGCAATAATGCAGCTAATAGAAAAAGGAAAATTGAGATTAGATGATAATGCATCGAAGTATTATCCTCCTTTAAAAAAGCTAGAAGTAATTGAAGATATAAATACAGGAATTTATGGTCCGACAGTTGATGTAAAATATCCAATAACTATCAGACAACTTCTTACACATACTGCTGGTCTTTCACATGGGCTAGAAGAAAATATTTTTGATCAACAACTTTTTAAGTTAATGTATAATGACCTATTTGATCCTGCTGAATATGATATACTTGAAGAGAGGGTAGAGAAGCTTATGCAAGTTCCATTAATTGGCCAGCCCGGAGAACAGTGGTACTATAGTGCTGCTCCAGATATTTTGGCCTTAATTTTACAAAAAATAACCGGACAATCTATCAATGAATACCTTAGAGAAAACATCTTTGACCCACTATTAATGTTTGACACAGGGTATAATGTTAAAAAAAATCAACAACAAAGGATAATGCAAGTACACTTCAACATAGAAGATGGGAGTATGGTCAATAGTCATGTACAAGTTCCACCATCAGGAAATACTGTTTATGGAGGAACTCACGGGTTATTCTCATCTACTGAAGATTTTCTCAAATTCTGTAAAATGATTTTAAATAAAGGAACTTTAAACAGCCAAAGAATTTTATCAAAAAATACAGTAGAAATGATGACAAAAAATCAAATTGGTAAACTCATTGGTCCAAGCAGAGGGTTTGGGTTTGGATTTGGAGTTTTATATGATACAACTAAAGATGTTAGTCCTGCAAATAATGGTCAAATATATGGGGGAGGGTATTTTAAAACACATTTTTTTATCGATCCTAAAGAAGAACTCATTGGAATAGTAATGACCCAAAAGGTTCCAAGTAACGAAGACTATATTATTGCAATTACTCAAGCAGTTTATGGGGCTATAGATTAAGTATAAAAAACCCCGAAAGTATATACTATCAGGGTTCTTTTGCGGAGAAAGAGGGATTCGAACCCCCGGAGGTGTGACCCTCAACAGTTTTCAAGACTGCCGCATTCGACCACTCTGCCATTTCTCCATTGGAGTTGCAAATATACATGATTTTGAGAATAAAAAAATTATTAAAACTTTACCTAAATAAAAAAGAATTATCTTGTTAAAAGTATCATGTTTTTAGATATAAATTCAATTTTAATTTTAGTTGGAATAGGTCTTTTCGCAGGTGTTGTAAATACACTTGCCGGAGGTGGATCATTGGTTACTCTTCCTGTTTTAATTCTTTTTTTAGGTCTAGATGAAGCTACTGCTAACGGTACAAATAGGCTTATGGTTATCACTGCAGCTCTTGTAGCAAGTTATGGTTACAGAAGTAAAGGAGTTGCTACTCACCCGTGGGGTTTATATTTTGGAATAATAGCAACATTTGGAGCGATAATTGGAGCTAAAATAGCAATTGATATTGATGGTAATACCTTTAAAAGATTCCTTGCTATAATTATGATATCTGTTGGATTAATTATTGTATTTAGATCTAAATCAATAGCATCTTTAGATCTTCCTGAAAGGCTATCAGGAAAATATCTTTTAGGAGCACTAATAGGGTTCTTTTTTATTGGGGTATATGGTGGTTTTCTTCAGGCTGGTGTAGGAATTGTTATAATGCTTTTATTAACTCAAATAAATAGAATGAATTTACTTAGAACAAATTCTGTTAAAGCCTTCTCAGTATTTATATATTCAATTGCTGCAGTATTAATTTTTGCTTTAGACGGAAAGATTCTTTGGATGGTTGGTTTTTGGATGGTTCTTGGATCTGTTGTTGGTGCTTGGCTGTCAAGTAGGTGGTCAGTAAAAAAAGGTGATAAGGTAATTAGGGTAACACTTTTGCTAATGGTATCATACATGGCTGTTAAACTTTGGTTTGATACCTTTAATACTTAGTATAATTATCAATACTAAGCCCATAACCAGATAAACCAATTCTAGCCTCTTGTCTTGAATTAGTTAGTAAATTAATTTTGGAAATTCCAATCTCATGAAGTATTTGAGCTCCTATACCAAAATCTCTAAAATCGACCTTAGGTTTATTTGCTGGTTCAATTAAAGAGATTAATTTATCTAAAATATTTTTTGGTGATTGAGTTTGATTAATAAAAATAATTGCACCCTTCCCTTCTTTGTTTATTTTCTCAAAAATCTCATCATATTTAATCTCATTTGTTCCTTTTAAAATTTTAGTAACGTCACTATCATTCATAGATGAGTTAACCCTAGTTAAAATAGTTTCATTTGATTTCCAATCGCCAAGAGTTAAAGCAATATGAACCTGGTTATTATTTGTCTGTTTAAATGCTCTTAATCTGTAACTACCAAAACTGGTCTTAATATTTTTATCAAAAATTTTATCAATTAGACTATCATTTTTCATTCTGTATGCAATTAAGTCTTCTATTGAGGCAATTTTAAGATTAAACTTTTTAGCTACCTTATAAAGTTGAGGAAGCCTTGACATTGTCCCATCATCATTCATTATTTCAACAATTACACCTGCTGGTTTAAAACCAGATAATCTAGCAAAATCAATTGCAGCTTCGGTATGCCCCGTTCTTCTTAAAACACCACCATCTTTTGCTATTAAAGGAAATACATGACCTGGTCTCTGAAGATCATTAGGTTTAGTTTTACTGTCAACTAGTGCTTTAACAGTTTTAGCTCTATCAGATGCAGATATGCCAGAAGTAACACCATTCCCTTTTAAATCAACAGAAACAGTAAAGGCTGTCTCAAGAGGGTCAGTATTATTTGGAACCATTTTTTCAAGGTTAAGTTTTGAGCATAAATTTTCCGACATAGGCACACAGATTAAACCTCTTCCGTGTTTAGCCATAAAATTAATCTTCTCTGAGTCTATTGTTTCAGCAGCAGTAATAAAATCACCTTCATTCTCTCTGTTTTCGTCATCCACAACTATAATTATTTCTCCATTTTTAAAGGATTTGATGGCATCTTCTATTTTATCTAAATTAATTTTATTCATCTCTTGCGATAATTTTGAATAGTTGAAATTATTCTATCAAATAAATTAAAATTAAATTCCCTATCCATAGATACTATCTTTGTTAGATATAAAGCAAAAGGTGCGATAACAAATGTTGATATCCAGCTTCCTAAAAAGGGACTTAATGAATTATCTTCCGCAGCATTTTTTCCAAATACACCAATGTAATGATATGTTAAAAAAATAACTATAGATAAAACTAATGGTAATCCAAGTCCTCCTTTTCTAATAATTGCTCCAAGTGATGCACCGATTAAAAATAAAAATATACATGCGAATACTAGGCTATATCTTTCATTCATAGTTAGCTTGTGAATATTAATTAGCTTTTGTTGAAGAAAGAAAGTTTTCTTTTTGTTGTTCAATTGTCTTAAATATATATCAGCTTCATTATCTGCTCTTGAGAGTATGCTATTTAATTCATATGATTGTGGATCATCTAAAATATTAAGGAATGAAGTATTTCCATCTATTTCAAGTTCATCAACCTGATCTGGTCTTAAATTAGGAAGTTTTCTCAATGTATGACCATTTAAAAAACTTTCACTAAACGTAAGCTTATCTTCCTGAAATTGCTTAACAAGTGTATCTGAACTCTTCCTCAATTGATCTACCTTTTGCATTTTATAAGTTGACTTGTAGTTTTCTTCATCCAAATCGATATTATTAAAATCTGAAATGTCAATATTTAGTATATACTCATCAAAAGAAGCCCTACTGTGAGGATATTTTTGTTGATCAGAGGCAGAATTACCAACTAAGTCCTCGTATCTGTTTCCATTTTTTAAAACTAATTGAAGAAAATTATCATTATTGTTTCTAACTTCACCTGACTCAGCCTTTATAACTAGTCTATTTATTTCATCATCTGATATTGAATGAAGAATTATATCTTCCAAATATTGTTCATTATCGCCGTATTTTCTTGAAACCTTGATATTTAAATTACCTATGTCATTAAATATTCCCTCTCGTATACTTAATGTTGGTTTTAGCTTAGCTAGATTTTTCCTCAGATTATATGATTTTACCTCACCAAAAGTTGCAACATGATTAGAAAAATAAAATGATCCAACTCCTAGAAATACATGGAATATAAATAATGTAATCATACTTCTAACAATCGAAATACCATTTGATTTCATTGCAATAAATTCATAGTTTTCAGATAAAGTTCCATAAGTTGTTAAGGAAGCTAGTAATATTGATAATGGAAGAACTAATGGAACAAGTTTAGGAGAGAAATAAATAAAAAATTTACCTATTGTAATTATGTCAAGACCTTTACCTGCTAATTCATCTATATATAGCCAAAAAGTTTGAATAATGAAGATTAAAAAACATATTGCAAAAACACCAATAAATCGTGTCAGATAAAACTTTAATATGTATTTGTCTAATATTTTCAATCTTCTATTAAAATATAATCTTTAAATTTTTCTTTATCAAATTTAAATAAAGAACCTGTAAGAGGTATATTGAAATTATAACTTAATGTTAAAAAAGTACTTAAAACTAAATTATCTCTGTTCAATAAATCGATTTGTTTAATTGATAGCATATTTGAGTCAATAATAATTTTATAGATTATATCATCTTGAATCTTACTTGTTGCATTTACAATTATTGATTTATTATCACCATTGTCTATGTCGATATCAAAATCATCTTTAAAAAAATTAAATAGTTGTACAGGAGAAAAATTGAAAAAAGTATTTGATTCAGAGGTTACTATAATTTCTTTATTTTCATGAATAATTGTATAGAGCATCGAACCATCATAAATTTG
>CEPU01032548.1_pt1 | contig 18072 bp, 15 predicted proteins | sample 530471 | NCBI WGS metagenome assembly CEPU01 (sample SAMEA2620194, study PRJEB7988) | marine metagenome | biome: marine biome (ENVO:00000447); feature: surface water layer (ENVO:00002042); material: "saline water (ENVO:00002010), including plankton (ENVO:xxxxxxxx)" | depth 5 m | reverse complement strand
CCTGAAATTGGTTTCTGACCATAATTATTTAACACTATTTCTTGATTTTCATAATTACTTTCTGCACTTTCAATTAAATATTTGTAATTCTCTAAACCTACTAATTCATCAATTAAAAATGATTCAGCTTGTTTTTCAAAACTAGCTTTTTTAACAGTGTTCAAAAAAGTTAATAATGGCAAAATCATAACAATAAGTGATATTAAAGTCAATATTCGACTTACTAATTTTCTATTTGATGAATTAGTATAATTTAATAAGGGGAATTTTAAGACCTTTAAAACCAAATAAGTTGCAACAATAATATACATGGAATTTATAATAAAAAGGTACATTGCTTTTCCAGCGCTTGAAAAATCATATATAGCAAGATAAAATCCTGCTGTACATAAAGGAGGCATTAGAGCTGTTGCAATAGCAACTCCAAAAATTGCTGTACTAATATTTTCTTTCTTTGTTTTGGCTATAATTAATGCCAGTCCACCGAAGAATGCAATCAAAACATCTCTAATATCAAATTCAGTTCTTGTTAAAAGCTCTGACGACTCATCTTTAATAGGAAATACTAAGAAGAAAATGAATGCAGTTAAAACACTTATTGACACCATTGCTATAAAATTCATTGAGGAATTTCTCAAAGTGTCAAGATCATTTGTTGCAATTGAAAAACCTAAACCTAAAATGGGTCCCATTAGAGGAGAAATTAGCATTGCTCCAATGACAACTGCTGTTGAATCAGCATTCAATCCAACTGATGCAATCAAAATTGAACAAACAAGAATCCATGATGTTGTTCCTATCATGGAAATATCCTTCTTTATTGAGTTTACAACTAGGTTTTTATCAACATCATTTTTGAAATTGAATACCTTTTTTGTAAAAAGAAATAATGCATTGAATAAACCCGATGCATTTTTTTTAATTTCTTCAGAATTATCATTAAAATCAAACTTTGTTTCCACTACTTTATTTCTTTAAGTCCAGTAAGATCTGAAGAACTTCTTGTTTTTTCACCCAATCCGTCTATAATTTGAATATTATACTTTTTACAAATTGCAGATTCTGGAATTTCATAATTTTTTCTATCACCACCATTTGCGAAAATATCTGGCTTTAATAGTTCGAGTGATTTACATACTGTTTTATCATTATCAACAGAGAGAAAGACTTCATCAACATCTTTTAAACTTGAAGTAATTATAACTCTATCTTTTTCATCCATAAATGGTTTGCCTTTTTTTAAAACACATTGATGATTATTATTTACAATAACAATTAATTTGTCTCCTAGCTTTTTTGCTTCTGTTATATATTCTATATGTCCAACATGAATTGGATCAAAATAACCACTAATTGCGACTGTTTTCATCTATTTTAATTTTTGCATTTCCTAAAAAAAGATATTTTTTTTTGTTTAGTAAATTTTCACAAAGATACCTTTTTCTTCTTTTTTTGATTTTTAGAAATCTATTTCCATCACCATAAAAAAATATTTCCCCATCCTTGACTTGATCTAAATAAAAATACTTTTGTCTTGAATTGTCATATTTATCTAAAACTTTTGATAATTCTAAATCATAAGAAAAAGTTGATTTAGGGTTTTCCATATGTTTTGATAAACATTTTAATAAATCATTTGGGAAAACTGATTTGTTTAAAAGAGGCTTAAGAAGCTGTTTAAATTTATTTTTCCAGAGTTCACCATGTGGTTTAGCCTTGTAGTATTTGATTGTCACAAAATAATGTGCTAATTCGTGAATGAGGGTGAGTATAAAACGATACTGATTGTAAAATCTATTGATTGTTATAATATAATCACCATTTATTGTCCTTTTAAAATCACCATGCTTAGATCTCCTTTCTTTTACTATTTTAAACTGAATATTCTCTTTTTCAATTAGTGAACTTACGTAGTCAATTGATTTAACAGGGATAAATTCTTCTAGACTTGAAATCATGGATTCGAGATCGAAACGGGAATGATTTTTCCATTAAACATAATTGGATTAGAAGTTGAAAAACTGTAAATAAAATTCGCCATATCCTCAGGTTTAGTTAATGCTTTATAGTCTGGAAAGGCAAGTTCTAACATAGGGGTTTGGACTGCTCCCAAGCATAAAGAATTGATATATGGTCCATTTTTAAACTCAACAGCCAGTACTTCAGTTAGTATATTCAATGCACCTTTACTTGAGGAATATGAGCTCAAACCAGGAAATTTTGAACTTCCATTGATACCACCTACACTACTAATATTTATAATGTGACTATTTTCATGAAAAAATGGTAGTAACGACTTTATCAATTTAACCACTCCAAATAAATTTACATCATAAATCGACCTAAATTCTGAATCTGAAAAATCACTGAATGGTTTGCTTATTAGTTTACCTGCGTTATTAATAAGTATATCAATATTTGTGTGCTTTGATTTAAGTAGTTCTATAAATGAATTAATATCATCATTTTTAGTAATATCAAAATTTATGTGATTTACATTTTCAGAATATGAAGTAGTGATAGGTAGATCATTTCTTGAAAGAGAAATCACGTAATACCCGTTCAAATCAAACTTCTTGACCAGATCTAATCCGATCCCTGAACTAGTCCCTGTGATTATAACCGTTTTCATTAATTTAAACTAAAATTGTGACAGGATTTTCAATGTACCCTTTCAAAGTTTGTAAAAATAATGAGCCAGTAACTCCGTCTACCGATCTATGATCACAAGCTAGTGTTAATTTCATTGTATTTCCTACTACAACTTTTTCATTAACAACAATTGGTTTTTTGACTATAGCTCCAACAGATAAAATAGCTGAATTTGGTTGATTGATAATTGAAGTAAATTCTTGAATACCAAACATACCTAAATTAGAAATTGTAAAAGTACTTCCCTCTATTTCATCAGGCCTTAATTTTTTTGATTTCGCTCTTACGGCATAATCCCTGACAGTAGTATTTATATTATGTAGCGATTCCAAATCAGCATTCTTGATAACAGGAACTACTAAACCGTCTTCAATTCCAACAGCAACACCAATATTGACAATATTATTTAGTCTAATTTTATTATCAGACCACTGAGAATTAACTTGTGGGTGAGATTTTAAAGCAATAGCACATGCCTTGATAATTATATCATTAAATGAAATTTTAGTATTTGGCATAGAATTATATTGTTCTCTAAATGCGATTGCATTATCCATATTAAATTCGACTGACAAGTAATAATGCGGTGCAGAAAATTTAGATTTACTTAAATTTTTTGCAATTGCTTTTCTCATTGAAGAATTTTCAATTTCAGTAAATTCTTCACCATCATTAAAAATAGGTTTAGCTGCTGCTAAATCTGGCTTAGGTTGGATAATCGGCGCGGATTCGCTACTCTTTTCGGGTGTAGCTTTATTAATAGTATCTATATTTTCAAGATCTTCCTTAACTATTCGACCATTTTCACCAGAGCCCGTTATTTGGGAAAGATCTATATTTTTTTCATTAGCTATCTTTTTTGCCAATGGTGACGCAAAGATTCTCTGGTCTGAAATTGATACTTCTGGTGACATATCGACCACAATTGAGTCATTGTTTTGTTCAATATTTTTAGCTTCTAATTTTATTTCATTTAAGGGTTTAATTGAATCTTTTGAATAATTTTCAAGAGCTTTATTAACGTCTATTTCCCCATCAGAAATGATTGCAATTAATTCATCAACTTTCACAGTTTCTCCAGCTTGCACAGCAATATGACTTAGTATTCCATCATAAAAAGACTCAAATTCCATTGTAGCTTTATCAGTTTCAATTTCTGCTAAAATCTCACCTTCAACAACTTTTTCTCCAACATCTTTTAACCAGCTTGAAATTGTTCCTTCTTCCATTGTATCACTCAGTCTTGGCATTGTTATGTAGTCAATTGATGTGTTTTCATTTGTTACATTGTTAGTTTCATCTAAAATTAAAGGCTTCACTTGATCAACATCATCTCTATTTTCTTGTTCATTGATTTGATCAACTAAATCTAGTTGATTGTTATCGCTTGATGTTTTTAATGATTCATTTTCTGGAACTAAAAATTGAGAAATATCCTCACCTTCATCTCCAATAATACACAATAAAGAATCTACTGATGCCGTTACACCTTCCTGAATTTCTATATGTAATAATGTACCCTCGTGAAAGGATTCGAACTCCATTGTTGCCTTATCAGTTTCAATTTCTGCTAAAATTTCACCCTCTTCAACCTTGTCTCCAACTTTTTTTAGCCAAGTAGCAACCACACCCTCTTCCATGGTATCACTCAATCTGGGCATCTTAATTACTTCAGCCATTCTATATTTTATGTTTTATGAAAGGGTAATCTTTTTGTTCATAGACAGCATCATACATAACATTAACTTCAGGATATGGTGAGTCCTCAGCAAATTTTTCACATTCTAATACTCTTGATTTAACTCTCATGTCAATTTCTTTCAAATCTTCCTCAGTGGCATAATTATTACTCAATATTGAGTCTTTGACTTGAGTTATAGGATCTATCTTTCTATACTCATTAACTTCTTCTTTGGTTCTATACTTTTGTGCATCAGACATAGAGTGGCCACGATATCTGTAAGTTTTCATCTCTAATAAGCTTGGACCATTTCCATCTCTTGCTCTTGTAATTGCTTCATTTAATGCTTCTGCTACCTTTACAGGATTCATACCATCAACGGGTCCGCATGGCATTTCATAACCTAAACCTAATTTCCAGATATCAGTATGATTAGAAGTTCTTTTAACAGAAGTTCCCATGGCATAACCATTATTTTCTACAATAAAAACAACTGGTAAGCTCCAAAGCATTGCTAAATTCAATGTTTCGTGAAAAGAGCCTTGTCTAACTGCTCCGTCGCCCATAAAGCATAGTGTGACAGCATCACGCCCGTGATACTTATCTCCAAATGCCATTCCTGCTCCAAGAGGAATCTGTCCACCCACAATACCATGCCCACCATGAAATCTGTGTTCCTTGGAAAAAATATGCATTGACCCACCTAGACCATTTGATGTTCCTGTATTTTTGCCATACAATTCAGCCATAACTTTTTTAGGATCTACACCCATGCCAATTGGCATCACGTGATTTCTGTATGCAGTTATCATTCTATCTTTAGTTGTGTCCATTACATGAAGGGCTCCAGCAAGAACAGCTTCTTGACCATTGTAAAGGTGTAGAAAACCTCTTACTTTTTGTTGAATGTATACTGCAGCTAACTTATCTTCAAACTTTCTCCAGAATAGCATTTCTTCGTACCAATTAAGGTAAGTTTCTTTCGTGACAGGTCTCATATAATTATGAGCAAAGATAATTTAAAAAAATTACTTATTTCTTAATTAAAATAATGTTTTTCACAGCTAACTAGAAACGATTAAAGGATAAAGAAAACCTTAATGTATTTTCTAATGGACTGATAATTTCAGATGTTGAAATTAAATATGAAAGATCAAATCTAAGATTCGAATTTGTTTTAAATCCAGTTCCAAGTGTTAAAAACTTTCTTGATCCCTTTAACTCATGTTCACTAAAATAGCCTGTTCTTAAAAAGAATGATTGATTGAAAGCATATTCTAGACCTAGACTGTAGGTTAACTCTTTTAATTCTTCTGAGGATCCATCTGGAGCATCACCAAAAGACTTAAATATTCCACTTAAAAAACTAATATCTTCTTGCTTGTAAGAAATTATTTCAGAGCCTGTAGAATCATAAATAGGCACACTTGGTGTTGGTACTAAAAGCTTATTTATTTCAAGAGAAACTGTAAAACTATTGCTGTTATTAGATAAAAATTCAAATCCAGTACCAACTCTCAGGTTTGAAGGAATAAAACTTTCTTGACCTAAATCAGAGTATTTCATTTTTGGACCTAGGTTTGAAATGTTAAATCCAGCTCTCAAAATACCATCGTTTCTTCCAATTGAGATACGATCAGATTTATAAAATCCAGAAATATCAACTGCAACGCTAGTTGAGGCTTGAGATTCAGCATCAAAAGATTGTAACTTGACGTCTGAAAGTAAAAATCTGCCTGTAATTCCAAGACCAAAATTTTCGTTTAGTTTTAAAGAATAACCAGCATCAAATGTAAATTCATTAGGACTTTCTATGAAGGGAACATCCAAAGGGTTTTGAAGAATATCTACATCACCTAAACTGAAATATTTTAAACTAAAACTCCAGACTGATCTTTCAGAGGGTTTGCTATAGTATGTTAAATTACCTAAAAAAACATCATTTATAATTTTACTCAGGTATGGTGTATAACTGAACCCAAAACCAGATGAGCTATCAGAAAAAACATATTTTGAGGGATTCCAATGTTGAGCAAAATTATCAAAAGATGTGGCTACACCCTGTTCCCCAATACCTGATGCTCTTGCATCTGAAGAAATCATTAAAAATGGTACAGCTGTTGTAATTACTCTTCTTTCTTTTTGAGAATATATACTTAAAACTGATAGTAATAATATAAATGATATTAGTCTTTTATTCATTTTGATTTTTTAAAAATACATAATAAAAATTAACAAATCTTTTAATTTCTTTTTTCATTTTTCAACTGCTCTAGCTCCAATTTAAGTCTATCAATTTCAGTTAAAAGTTCTTGAACAGCTTTAATTAATGGAACAACCATCTGAGCATAATTTAATGTCATTCTTTCTTCACCATTCTCTAAATTAAAAATTATACTTTTTTTTTAATTTACGAAAATAATTTCGTAATATATTCTTTAATAAAATACTGAAAATCAATAATTTGCCTTGTTTATTTATTTTAAAAATTATTAAAAAATAACTATATGCTGGATTTATTTCTAAAATTGATTTGGCGTAATTATTGTAATTTTTCTAGAGAAATAATTTTATTTTTATCAAACTTTATATATTTACAAGTATTCTTATGAAAAGTTCCAGATCCATTTTAATGCTTTTTTCATTGCTACTAATTGTTGGCTGTAGTAGAAATAATTACAAATCAGGAAAAAATATTTCTCAAGCCACAGGATGGAAAATCAACTCTGCAGATGGCGGATTTAAATTTAATACTAAATTTAAAGGACAGCAGAATGCACCAGGAATGGTATTTGTTCAAGGTGGAACTTTTGTTAAAGGAAATTCAAAAGATAATGTTTTGAATGATTGGAATAATACTCCCACTCAGCAATATGTTAGATCATTTTTCATGGACGAAACCGAGGTTACAAACATAATGTACCTTGAATATCTTGATTGGTTAAAAAGAATGTATGGCAATGATGTTGAGCTTAAAAAAATATACTTGGCAGCTCTTCCTGACACATTAGTATGGAGAAATCCGCTGGGTTTCAATGAAGATATGGTTAACAACTATTTACGTCATCCAGCATTTCAGAATCATCCTGTTGTTGGAGTTAGTTGGTATCAGGCCACTAATTTTGCTCAGTGGAGAACTCATCGAGTAAATGAAAGAATTCTTGCTGAAAAAGGATATTTGAATAGAGATTCAATATCAAACCCAAATTCAAAACTTTCATTTAACACAAAAACATATTTAATTGATCCATCAAGTACTTATGATGGTAAAATATCAACTCTTCTTGGTGATAAATCAATTTCAGAAAATGACACAATATTTTCATCTATTGAAGAAGGATTATTACTTCCTGAATACAGACTTCCAACTGAAACAGAATGGGAGTATGCAGCTCTTGGTCTAGAGGAATTACGTAATGGAAATAATTATAGAGGAAAGAAAAAATTTCCTTGGGAAGGTGAATACACACGTTCTCAAAAGAAAAAAACATTAGGTGATCAACTTGCAAATTACAAACTAGGTCAAGGTGATTATGGTGGTATTGCTGGATGGTCTGAAACAGGATCAGGTATCACCACAAGTGTAAGATCATATCCACCAAACAATTTTGGGCTGTATGGAATGGCTGGAAATGTAGCAGAATGGGTAGCAGATGTCTACAGACCAATAATAGACGATGATGCTAATGATTTCAATTACTATCGTGGAAATCTATACACTAAACCTTTAATTGATGATAATGGTAAAGTTACAACTATAACCAGGGAAAATTTTTCAGATCAATACGAAGTCCTTCCTAATGGAAGGCTACTTATAAAAAATATGCCTGGTGATTTAATTGAAATTGAATTAAGCGAATCTGATTTAAATAGAACTAATTATTCGTCGTCCGACAACAGAAATTATAGAGACGGTGATGTTGAATCATCGAGATTTTTTTCTGACGGACAAGAAAAAGAAATGTATAATTCACCTAATATATCTGATGAAAATAGCTCATCGATGAATAGCACCTCTTTAATAAGTGATGAGACAAGAGTTTATAAAGGTGGTTCTTGGCTTGACAGATCATACTATTTAGATCCTGCACAAAGAAGGTTTCTTCCTGAATATATGACTACAAATTTTATCGGTTTTAGATGCGCTATGTCTTATTTAGGTGAGTCTAGAAATTTGGGAAAGCCAAAGAAAAGATAGATCTAACTATTTATATTTTACTTTTTTTAAATTTAATAATTGGAGATTATCAAACTACATAAGTTATTAATTGAATGCGATTATAAGATATCAACTGACACAAGAAAAATAACTCGTAAATCAATTTTTTTTGCCCTAAAGGGAAAGAATTTTAATGGAAATCATTTTGCAAATAATGCAATAAAAAAAGGTGCTAGTTACGTAGTTATTGATGATAAAATTGAAAAGAAATATGATGAAAATCATTATATTAAAGTAGATAACAGTCTAGAAACTCTTCAAAATTTAGCAAAATATAACAGATTGCAATCAAATGCCAAAATTATTGCTTTAACAGGAAGTAATGGAAAAACAACAACTAAAGAACTTATTAAATCAGTTTTAGAAGTAAATTATACTACAATATCAACATATGGAAATCTAAATAATCACATTGGAGTTCCTTTAACATTATTAAGAATTAAACCTGAAACCCAATTTGCGATTATTGAGATGGGTGCAAATAATTTTGGGGAGATAGATTTTCTAACCAAATTAATAAATCCTGACTATGGCTATATTACAAACTTTGGAAAAGCTCATTTAGAAGGTTTTAAAGATATTAAAGGTGTTATAAAAGGCAAAACTGAATTGTATAATTGGATCATCGAAAATGAAAAAATTTTGATAATAAATTTAGATGATCAAGTTCAACAAAAATATATAAACAAAAACTCAATTTCATTTGGGAAAAATGAAAATTCAAATTATCATTTTGAAAACATTTCGAAAAGTTATGTTGGTGCCAAATACAAGGGAATTAATGTAACTACAAATCTTTATGGGGATTATAACTTTTCCAATTTATGTGCAGCAATTTCAATAGGTTTAAATTTTAATATTGATATATATAAAATTACTTATAAATTAAAAAACTTTAATCTTGGTATAAATAGATCTGAATACATTGAAAAAAATAATAAAAAAATTATTCTTGATGCATATAATGCAAATCCTACAAGTATGAAATCTGCTATCGAATCATTTGAAAAAGTTGAAGGAAATAAAATAGTAATTCTTGGAGATATGTATGAACTTGGAAAATATCAAAAACAAGAGCATGAAAAAATTATTGAAGTTTGTAATTCTAAGAAGATTGATAAATGTATTTTTATTGGTGAGATATTTTACAGGTTAAAAAATAGCATCTCTTCAAATTATTTTTATAAAAACAAGACTGATTTTTTTAAAAATAAGAATCAAATTGATGAAACCAATATCCTAATTAAAGGTTCAAGAGGAATGAAAATGGAAGAAATTTTTAATAAAATATTGTGAAAAAAATAATATTATTAGTTCTAATACTCTCGATTATATCCTGTAGTCAAAATAATTTAAAGAGATGGGTGAACTATGATCAATCGTCAGAAATAATTGAAAATTTAGAAAATAAAAATCAAAGACTTCGATACAAAAGAATCCAAAGCATGTCAAACAATAAAAATGACCTTATAAATGGATTTGAAGATGAAATCTCGATTTTTCTTAAAACTAGATATGATAAAATTAAAAACTTGATAATTGAAAAATCAATACCACAAATTCAAAAAAGTGTTTCTAACGGGAAATTTTCATACTATGAATTAACTCTGTTTTATTTATCCAGAATTTATTTAATAGAATTTGATAAGGAAGAGTATCTAAATTCTATTATCTCAATTAATAAAAATGCTCTTTCTGAAGCAAAATTGAGAGATAAAAATATTACTCCTAATGTGAATTCAATTTATGGAATTCCTATTCTTCTGAAAGATAATGTTGGGTTTGAAGGGCTTGCAACTACCGCAGGTGCTTATAGTTTAAAAGATAATTTTACAAAAGATGCATACATAGTAGAAAAATTAAAAAATTCAGGCGCAATAATTTTAGGAAAAACTAACCTAAGTGAATGGGCTAATTATTTTTGCTTAGGATGCCCAAACGGGTATAGTGCGATGGGAGGTCAAACATTAAATCCATATGGCAGAAAACAGATTGATACTGGTGGTTCAAGCTCAGGGAGTGGTGTAGCAACAACATCAAATTTAAGTTCTGTTTCAATCGGATCTGAAACCTCTGGATCAATATTGTCACCATCGTCATCTAATTCTCTAGTTGGAATGAAACCTACCATTGGTTCTGTTAGTAGATCTGGTATTATTCCTATTTCCTCTTCTTTAGATACTGCTGGTCCTATGACAAAATTTGTTATTGATAATATAATTGTAATGAACTCAATTATTGGGTTTGATAAGAACGATCCATATTCTTATAAAAAACAACCAATCAATTTAGATTTAGTAAAAAGTTCTGATCTAAGTAATTATAGACTAGGATATTATTCCAACTACTATCAAAATGACTCACTATACAGAACAAACATTGATTTGTTAGAGTTAAATGGTGCTAAAGTCGTAGAAATCAATCCAAAAAATATTTCCCTTCCTAATTTTAGAAAACTTTTGGATGAAGATATGAGAAGAGATCTGGTGAAATATTTTAATGATTATGGTAATGAAAATCTAGTAGTTAATGATATAAAATCAATAATAAATTACAATTCTTTAGACACTATTAATAGAGCTCCATACGGACAAGAAATTTTTAAGAGCATCATAAAAGATACCATGAGTGAATATGATTATGAATTAATGAAAGAAAAATTATTGTTTAATGGTAATAAATTTTTTGATTTAGATTATAATAAATATGATCTAGATGCTGTTATCTCAATTAATAATTACCATGCAAGTTATGCGGCTGTAGCTCACAATCCATGCTTAACTGTTCCTATGGGTTTTAGAAATGATAATTCACCAGCGGGTTTAACATTTATTGGAGCATCTAAAAATGAACAAATACTTTATGAAATTGGTTATGCTTTTGAACAAGTTTCGAAAAAAAGAAAAAAACCTAATAACTAATTGTTTAAAAGATAATCAATTGCTAGAGAAGTCATTGATCTGACTCCAGTTTCAATTGCAGAATCATCAACATAAAAATCAGGAGTATGGTGAGGGGCAACTTTAGAAAGGTCTTCCCCAACTTTTGATCCACCGATAAAAAAGTAAACACCTGGAATTTTCTCTTGAAAATATGAAAAATCTTCAGCTCCTGTTATAGCCTTCATTAAATTGACATTTTTTTCTCCATTTACTCTATTAAGAGTTGGTAGCACCTCTTGGTACAAAAAAGGGTCATTATATGTTATTGGATAGGATACCAAGTAGGTTATTTTAGCATCAACGTTATTAGATTTAGCAACATTGTAGACTATTTCTTCTAATCTTTTTAAAACGATTTCTTTCATACTTTTATCCAATGTTCTGATAGTTCCTAGCATATATAAATCTTCAGGAATTATATTACTTCTTACACCGCCATGGATACTTCCTATAGTTACAACCGCTCCTGCTTCAGTTAGCGGTAAACTTCTACTTACAATAGTTTGTAAAGAATTAACAATTTGTGATGCGGTGACAATAGGGTCTCTCCCAGTCCATGGTGTTGATCCATGAGTCTGAACACCTTTTAAATCAATTCTAAATTCATTTACTGCAGCCATAATTCCCTCCGGTCTTAGGTGCACTTGACCAGCATACATTCCAGACCAAACATGAAGTCCAAAAATTGCATCAACATCCGGATTTTTTAATACTCCTTCTCTTACCATTAATTCTGCACCACCATCCTCACCTGCTGGAGCACCTTCCTCAGCTGGTTGAAAAATAAATTTTACTTGCCCTGGAATTTCATCTTTAATTTCATATAAAATTTTAGCTGTTGACAATAATATTGCAGTGTGCATATCATGACCACAGGCATGCATAACTGGAACTTCCTCACCATTGTATATACCCGTCATTTTTGATGCCCACGGTATATTAGCTCTTTCTTTGACAGGAAGACCATCAATATCAGCTCTTAGTCCTACTACTGGACCTTCTTTTCCTTCATTTAAAATAGCTACCACACCTGTTTTTGCGACACCTGTTTTTGGATTATAACCTATTTTTCTGAGTTCTGCAGCAATTCTCTCAGCAGTTTTGAACTCTCTGTTACTTAATTCTGCGTTTTGATGAAACCAATGTCTGAGTTCAATTGTTTCTTCAATATTTTCTTGAATTAAATTATCAACTCTTTCATCAAACTTTTGTGAGTTAGATAGAGTACTAAATAAAATTAATAGATAGAATATATATTTCATTATTTTTTTAAATTATGAAATTAATTTCTGATAACAATTTCATCACCAAAAAAATCTACAATTAATTTATTTTTAATACTTACTTTTTCTGAAAGAATCATTTTACTTAGATTATCTAATATATTTTTTTGAATAACTCTTTTAACAGGTCTTGCTCCATATTCTGGATCGAAACCTAATTCGGAAAGTTTTTCAAGTGCCTCATCAGTTATTGAAAGATCTATATCCTTGTCTTTTAATTTATTTGATAGTTTATCAAACTGTAATTCAACAATTTTTTTAATTTCATTTTTCGTCAAGGGTGAAAATAAAATAATATCATCTATTCGATTTAAGAACTCAGGTTTCAAATTCTTTTTTAAAAGTTTCATTGATCTCTTTTTGGCTGTAGATTTAGCAATATTAAAATTATCAATTTCCTGAAATGATTTTTGAATTTCATGACTACCCATATTACTTGTCATAATTACAATTGTATTTCTAAAATCTGCTGTTCTGCCCTTACTATCTGTTAATCTTCCCTCATCAAGCAATTGCAATAAAATGTTAAATGTATCAGGATGAGCTTTTTCTATTTCATCAAGCAGAATTACTGAGTAGGGACGTCTTCTAACTGCTTCTGTCAATTGTCCTCCTTCATCATATCCGACATAACCTGGTGGAGCTCCTATTAACCTACTAACAGAATGTTGTTCTTGATATTCACTCATATCTATTCTAACTATATTTTGTTCGTTATCGAATAGAATTTCAGCAATTGCTTTAGCTAATTCAGTTTTACCAACTCCAGTTGTTCCAAGAAATAAAAAACTACCAATTGGTTTGTTATCATCTTGTAATCCAGATCTACTTCTGCGAATTGAATCACTAATGGATCCAATAGCATCTGACTGACCTACTAGTCTTTTAGAAATTTCGTTCTCTAAATTCAATAGTTTTGATTTTTCAGACTTTATCATTTTTGAAACTGGAATTCCTGTCCATTTAGAAACGACTTCAGCAATATTATCAAAAGTTACTTCTTCGTTAAGAATAGAATTTTCATTGAAATATTTTGACATTTCATGTTCGTAATCTTTAAGTTTTTCTTGAAGCTCTTTTATCTTTCCATATCTAAGTTCCGCAACTTTGGCATAATCTCCGTCTCTTTCACACTTATCAGCCTTAGATTTTAATTCATCGATATTTATTTTTGTTTGTTGGACCTTATCAATTACATTTTTTTCATTTTCCCACTTTGTATAAATTAAATTTCTATCATTTTTTAATTCAGATAATTGATCATTTAATTCTTTAATTTTCTTTTTATCATTCTCTCTTTTTATAGCAACAAGCTCAATCTCAATTTGTCTAATTTTTCTATCTAGATTATCTAGTTCTTCAGGCTTAGAATTTATTTCTAATCTTAATTTTGAAGCAGCTTCATCCATTAAATCAATTGCTTTGTCTGGCAGAAATCTGTCAGAAATATATCTGCTAGATAATTTTACTGCCCCAATTAATGCTTCATCTAAAATCTTTACTTTATGATGAGCTTCATATTTTTCTTTAATTCCTCTAAGTATAGAAATTGAATCTTCTATATTTGGTTCATCAACAAATACTTTCTGAAATCTTCGCTCTAAAGCCTTATCTTTTTCAAAATACTTTTGAAATTCATCGAGTGTTGTAGCTCCGATTGCTCGCAATTCTCCTCTGGCGAGTGCAGGTTTTAATATATTTGCTGCATCCATAGCTCCTTGCCCACCACCTGCTCCAACTAAGGTATGTATTTCATCAACAAATAATATTATTCTGCCGTCACTATTAATTACTTCCTTAATTACTGTCTTTAATCTTTCCTCGAACTCACCTTTATACTTGGCACCAGCTATTAAGGCTCCCATATCAAGAGCATAAATTAATTTCTCTTTTAAATTTTCAGGAACATCACCTTCAACTATTCTTTTTGCTAATCCTTCAGCAATTGCAGTTTTGCCGGTTCCAGGTTCTCCAACAAGAATTGGGTTATTCTTTGATCTTCTTGAAAGTATCTGTAATAATCTTCTTATCTCATCATCTCTTCCAATTACAGGATCTAATTTACCATCAGTTGCTTGAGAAACTAAGTTGATAGCATACTTATCAAGCGCATTAAAGTTATCATCATCTGAGGATGATCTAACCTTCTCACCCTGTCGCATTTTAGATAATACATTCTTTACTTTTTGAGCAGTATAACCAAAACCATTTAGAACTTTAGACAGCTCACTATTTGAATCAATTAGAGAGAGTAAAAGATGATCTACTGAAACATAATTATCACCCATTTTTTTTGAGTTGCTAACTGCCTTCATCAATGTCTTGGAGGAATTTTGAGAAAATCCGATAAATTCACCTTTTACTTTCGGAATTGAATCAATCATTTTTTCAACTGTTGATTTGACTATTGAATTATTAATTTCCAATTGTGTTGTGACATATGGGAATATATTTTTATCATTATCTATTATTGACTTAAGAATGTGACTATCTTGAACTGTCTGATGGCTTTTATCAATAGCATTTTGTTGAGATTCTTGCAGAATTTCTTGAATCTTAAAAGTAAATTGGTCTGTTTTCATTAAATATTTTTAAAGTGTACATCAAAATATATTCCTCAATAAATTTATGTCAGATTGACGTATAATTATATAGAAATCAAGACATTATGTCTTATTCTCCAACTATTGTGATAATTATTTGTCTTGAGGATGCTTGATTTCTATGTTCACACAAATAAACTCCTTGCCAAATGCCAATTTGAGGTATCCCATTTTTTATAGGAAAATTAACTGATGAACCCAAAATAGAACTTTTTATATGTGAAGTCATATCGTCTTTGCCTTCAAGTGTATGAGTGTAATGGTTATCATTTTCACTGACCAACTTATTAAAATGATTTTCAAAATCTACTCTGACAGCTGGATCTGCATTCTCATTAATTGTTAAGCTTGCGGATGTGTGCTTAATAAAAATATTTACAATTCCGCTCATATTAGGTAATTCATCAAATATTATATCACTAATTAAGTGGAATCCTCTAGGAAATGGTTTTAATGTAATTTCTTTTTGAAATATCATAAAATAAAACTATGTTAGATTAAATGAAAGATTACAAAAAATCTTGGAGCATTAATTTAACAAAAAGAATTAACTCAACAGAAAAAGATATTTGGAATCTTATTTCCTCTCCAAATAATTTAGAACTATTTCACCCATTTTGTAAATCAAATAAAGTAATTAAATGGCCTGGTAAAGGCTCAATTGATGAACTAACATACTTAAATGATATTAAATTGGTAAGAAACTTTATTTTTTGGAAAGAAAATAAAGGCTATGAACTTTTAATAGGTAGAGAAAATGGTAAAAAATCATTAGTTAAATGGGATATCTTTAAAAAAAACAACAACAATTTTCTTTCTATAACAGTTTATCCACACTACATGAGAAATAGAAGTAAAATCATTTCTTTTTTTCCCTACTTTATATTCGTTAAACCAAACCTAAAAAAATATTTAGAGAGTGTTTTAGGTGGATTGGATTGGTACTTAAAAAATAAACAGACTACTCCTAAAAACCATTTTGGAAAGCACAAATGGTTCTCATAATACAATTTGTTAAAATTAACTAGGTATTAATATCATTGAAATATGTACCTATTGAATCTTTAAATTCTAAACCGTCAAGCATTCTGTTTTTATCTAATTTTTTAAAAGCAGACATACCCCAAAGCAATAACTCTTTAAAAAATAATAAATCTTGTTTTTTTTGGTTGTTACAATATTTATCAATTAAATCATCAAGAGGTTTCACTGAATTCAATACTTTTTCATATTCAACATTAGTAAATTCATCACCAATAAAAATTTCATTTTCATTGACTAAAAACCACTCAACGATTTCATCATAGGGAGAGACTTCGTCTTGTTTTTGCAACTTTTTTATCTCCGGAAAATATTTTTTGAATATTGATTTAACTCCTTCATTTATCAAGTCATATGATATCTGGTCAGCACCTTGTTCCTCTCCCTCATAAACTAACTCAATTTTTCCATTGATTGCTGGAATAATCCCGGCAAAATCTGATAATCTAATTACTGAATTATCCTCACCATTAATAAGCATCCTTCTTCTAGAAGTACTAACTAAATTTTCAAATGCTGTAATACTCATCCTTGCACTTACTCCACTTTTATAATCAACATAATCACTTTTTCTAGCAGCGAAATTTATTTCTTCTACTAAGTCTTTGGCTATTTCCGGAACATATATATTAGAATCAGATGAATTTGCCTCTTGATTTGTAATTTTTTTTGAAACCTCTATGGATAAGGGATAATGAGTAATTATTTGGGATCCAATCCTATCTTTGAGAGGCGTAACAATACTTCCCCTATTTGTATAATCTTCAGGATTTGCAGTAAAAATAAACTGAAGATCAAGTGGTAATCTTAATTTGAATCCTCTGATTTGTATCTCTTTTTCCTCCAAAATTGAAAATAATGCAACCTGTATTCTAGCTTGTAAATCAGGAAGTTCGTTAATAACAAATATTGATCTATTGGCCCTTGGAATCATTCCAAAATGAATTACCCTTTCATCAGAATATGATAATTTTAGAGAAGCTGCTTTTATTGGATCAATATCACCAATAAGGTCGGATACAGTAACATCGGGCGTTGCTAATTTTTCATAAAATCTTTCAGATCTATGAATCCAATTTATTTTAGTATTATCACCTTTATTATTGATGATTTTTTTTGCATAATTTGATATTGGATTTAATGGATCATCATTAATTTCTGATCCATCAACAACAGGAATCCACTCGTCCAGTAAATCAACCATTTTTCTTGCTAATCTTGTTTTTGCTTGTCCTCTAAGTCCTAGAAAATTGATGTTATGTTTTGATAATATAGCTCTCTCAAGATCAGGTATGACTGTATTTTCATATCCATGTATTCCAAAAAATGAAGGTTTACCATTTTTAAGTAAATTAGATAAATTATCACTTAGTTCGTCTTTAATACTCTTTGACTTATAATTTATTTTTTTTAACTCTTTTATGGTTGAGTAAACTGGTTTTTTCATTTAAATTTTTCTTTTTTTATTATTATTATAATCTTCAAAAATCATTTCTCCAAGATTGTCTAAGCCAGTGTAAAACGCTTTTCCTCCGTTTGCTTTAGAAAACTCTCTAACAAAATGCTGAAGATATGAGTCTCTAGCAATCATAAAAGTTGTAATTGGAATTTTTAACTTTCTTGCTTGTTTGGCCATATTATAGCATTTATT
>CEPU01144944.1_pt1 | contig 18653 bp, 17 predicted proteins | sample 530471 | NCBI WGS metagenome assembly CEPU01 (sample SAMEA2620194, study PRJEB7988) | marine metagenome | biome: marine biome (ENVO:00000447); feature: surface water layer (ENVO:00002042); material: "saline water (ENVO:00002010), including plankton (ENVO:xxxxxxxx)" | depth 5 m | reverse complement strand
CCCCCGACATCCTGCTCCCAAAGCAGGCGCGCTACCAGACTGCGCTAATCCCCGACACACAAAAATCAAGCGCTTAAGTGTGAATTCGCGAATCATACTGGCCTCAGAGAATGACGTCAATTGTTAACAACGAATAAGTACAAATCAAAACTCTTTACGTTGATTAAACGAGAGTTTTAAGTTTTTAAAACTGATTCATCGTATTGTCTTTACCCGATGCTTTCAGCGCCGCCGCTCCAGAAAAATACTCTTTATGCTCATCACCCATATCAGAACCAGCCATATTTTGATGCTTGACGCAGGCAATTTCTTGGCGAATTTCTTTTCTTTGAACTTGTGAAACATAGCCAAGCATTCCTTCATCTCCAAAATATAATTTTGAGAGGTTGTCAGTGGATAAGGCTGCAGTATGATAGGTTGGGAGTGTTATTAAGTGATGAAATATTCCGGCCTCTCTTGAGGCATCTCTCTGAAAAGTTCTTATCCTATTGTCAGCTTCTATAGAAAGTTCGCTATCGTCGTACTTTTCATCCATAAGCCTGTTTCTGTCATATGCAGCGAGATCTTTTTCTAGCTTCTCCCAATCATCAAAAACTTGTTGTCGAAAATTTAAAGTCCAGTTAAAGGATGGACTATTATTATAAACCACCTTAGCGTCGGGAATAACATTTCTGACCCTTTTGACCATACTGCCAATTTGCTCAATATGTGGTTTCTCCGTCTCTATCCAAATTAAATCTGCACCATTTTTTAAGCTAGTTATGCAGTCCAGAACACAACGATCCTCACCAGTACCTTTTCTGAATTGAAAAAGATTACTTGCGAGCCTTTTGGGTTTAACCAATCTTCCATTTTGATAGATGACAACATCGTTAGACTTTATGGTTGACAAATCCACCTCATCACAATCTAGGTAAGAATTATACAAATCACCGAGATCACCGGGTTTCTCGCTAACTGCAATTTGCTTTGTAAGACCGGCACCCAGCGAATCAGTGCGGGCTACAATTACTCCCTCTTCAATACCAAGTTCCATGAATGCATATCTAACTGCATTAATTTTTGATAGAAAATCCGCATGAGGAACAGTTACTTTCCCATCTTGATGTCCGCATTGTTTTTCATCGGAAACTTGATTTTCTATTTGAATACAACAAGCACCGGCCTCAATCATTTTTTTTGCTAGAAGATATGTTGCTTCGGCGTTTCCAAAACCAGCATCAATATCGGCGATTATTGGAACTATATGCGTTTGGTGATTGTTAATTTCCTCCTCTATATCGGGCTTTTGAGTCTCATCAGCACTATCTAATTTCGCGAACAAATCTCCAAGCTCTCTCGCGTCGGCTTGTCGCAAAAATGTGTATAGTTCTTCAATTAACTTGGGAACAGATGTTTTCTCATGCATTGATTGGTCAGGCAAAGGTCCAAATTCAGATCGTAAAGCAGCTATCATCCAGCCAGACAAATACAAATACCTCCGCTCAGTATTTCCAAAATGTTTTTTTATAGAAATCATCTTTTGTTGACCTATAAAACCATGCCAACATCCCAATGATTGTGTAAACATAGATGGATTTTTGTCATATAAATCCATGTCACGTCGCATAATCTTGGCAGTATACTTTGCAATTTCAAGCCCAGTTTTAAACCTATTCTGCATCCTAAGTCTTCTTACGGACTCCGGATTGATTGACTTCCATTTATCACCAAACTTGTCGATTGACTTTTTTATTGCGTCTAATTTTTCTGAGTTTTGCATAGATAACCCCTTAAATTTGCAAAGGGCTGGATTTTATGTATGATTTATTTATAAATCTAGATTATGCTTTGTATTTCGAGTATTTACGATATGAATATAGCAAACGTTGATTTAAATTTACTTGTGTACCTCGATGTGCTTTTGCGTGAAAAAAATGTGACTCGAGCTGCGGAAGAGTTGGGAATCAGTCAGCCTGCAATGTCAAACGGATTGAAGAGGATAAGAGATTTATTTGGGGACCCAATACTAGTTAGGACTAGTGACGGAATGACTCCAACTGATAGGGCTATAGAATTGCAACCCTTGATTAGATCTGTGATAAGCGCATCTGAACAAGTAATTCTACCTAAAGCAGATTTTGACCCCTCCAGCTCTAGTAGAATATTTAGAGTTATGGCTAGTGATTATGGAGAGACAACCTTAATTCCAGCTTTGCTCACTCAGCTTGCCAGGAAAGCGCCTTCTATTCGTTTAGACATAATGACACCCAGTGATGTTAGTTTTCATGATGTGGAGAGAGGCAAGGTCGACTTAGTCATAAATAGATTCGATACGCTTCCGCTATCATTTCATCAATCATCCTTGTGGGAAGATGGTTTTTCATGTGTAGTGAACTCAAAAAATCCAATAAGACAGCTTTGGAATCTCGATACCTATCTTAAAGCCAAGCATGTATGGGTGAGTAAAACTGGAATGGGTGTTGGTGTTGGAGTTAGTCCGGATGTAGTTCAGAAGCTAGGTTGGGTTGATGATGCATTGGATAAAATAGGTAAAAAGAGGAATATTTCGGTTTTTACAAGACATTATCAGGCTGCTTTAATTCTAGGCGGTCAAGACAATTTAATAGTAACTTTGCCGTCGAAAGCTGCGATGCAGGTGTCTGACGATAAAAGATTCGCGATTCTAGAGCCACCATTCGATATTCCAAAGATGCAACTTAAAATGCTTTGGAGCCCTTTATTACAACATGATCCTGGGCATAAATGGTTGCGTCAAACGATAAAAACTGTCTCAGATATTGGTTAGTGTTAGAGAGTGATTAAATGGAAGCATATGGACACGCATAATAAAATTAAAGTTGAGGAACTAAAGGTTGACGAGGCACTTTTCAGTTTTATCAACACTGAAGTGTTACCACCTTTATCTTTTGATCAGACTAAATTTTGGAAATCCTTCAATAAATTAGTTTACAAACTAACTCCAATAAATCGTTCTTTAATCTCCGAAAGGGTTCGTATTCAAAAGTCACTCGATAAATGGCACCTTCAGCATAAGAAGGGTTATGAGGTCGAAGAGTACAAACAATTTCTAAAAGATTTAGGCTATATAAAGCAAATAGGACCTGAATTTAAAATAAATCCAAAAAATGTGGATATTGAGGTTAGTCAAAAGTCTGGTCCCCAGCTGGTTGTTCCGATAATGAATGCGAGATTTGCAATAAATGCGGTTAATGCTCGTTGGGGAAGTCTTTATGATGCGCTTTATGGGAATGATGTTATTTCAGAAAAAGACGGTTGTGAAAAGGGTTTGGTATACAATCCAAAACGTGGTGAGCAAGTAATAAAATATGGTAAAGAATTTTTAGATTACAGCGCGCCATTTGAAGGAATTTCTCATAAAGACATATGTAAATATGCTATTACCTCAACTCATGAGTTAATTGGGTTTGATGATAAATCCAATATTCATGCATTAAAAAATCCTGAAAAATTTGAAGGCTATCTAGGAGATTATAAAAATCCGTCATCAATTTTGTTAAAAAACAATAATTTATATATTGAAATTAAAGTAGATATTAATAGTAGCGTTGGGCGATCAGATAAAGCAGGCGTCGAGGATATAATTATCGAATCCGCAGTTACTACTATACTTGATTGTGAGGATTCAGTCGCTGCGGTTGATGCAGTAGATAAGCTTTTGTCATACAAAAATTGGCTAGGGCTAAATGCGGGTTCTTTAGAATGCTCGATATCTAAAAATGGTAAATCTTTCATAAGAAAGTTAGCGTCAGACAAAATTTTCATTGGGCGAGATGGTGTTGATCTTGAGCTGCCTGGAAGAAGTCTAATGTTTGTGAGAAATGTGGGCCACTTGATGACCAATAGTGCAATCATGCTAGATGATGGCAGTGAAATATTTGAAGGTATTATGGATGCTGTGTTCACCTCATTAATTTCATTGCATGATGTAAAAATTTGCAGGAATAACTCTAAGCATGGAAGTATTTATATCGTTAAACCAAAAATGCATGGCCCTGATGAGGTCGCTTTTGCAGACTTACTTTTCAACGAGTGTGAGGATCTATTGGAAATAAGTCGAAATACTATCAAGATAGGTTTGATGGATGAGGAAAAAAGGACTTCAGTCAATTTATATGAATGTGTAAGGCAGGTTAAAGATCGGATAGTGTTTATCAATACAGGATTTTTAGACAGAACGGGCGATGAGATTCATACAAATATGTCACTTGGAGCTGTTTTACCAAAGCAACAAATAAAAGATATGGAATGGTTGAGTACATATGAGAAAAACAATGTTTCTGTTGGATTAAAGACTGGGTTTCATAAAACTGCGCAAATAGGGAAGGGGATGTGGGCCAAACCTGATCTTATGGCGGAAATGATGTCAGAAAAGATCGAACATCTAAAATCTGGTGCATCTTGCGCATGGGTTCCTTCGCCAACTGCGGCGTCTTTGCACGCATTACATTATCATCAAGTAAGCGTAGAATCTATCCAGTCCGAGTTGTCTACTCATATTGAATCAAATATAGATGGCATGCTCAGATATAGCGTACTGACTTTAACCTCTCTGAGCTCTGAAGAAATTAAACGGGAGGTTGATAATAATATTCAAGGAATTCTCGGATACGTTGTTAGATGGATAGATCAAGGTATTGGTTGTTCAAAAGTTCCTGATATCAATAACATAGGTTTGATGGAGGATCGTGCAACTCTTCGGATATCCAGTCAACTGCTTACTAATTGGATAAACAACGGTATTTGTAGTACTGAGTTCATTTTGGACTCACTTAAAAAAATGGCAAAAATTGTGGATAAGCAAAACGAGCATGATGAAAACTACAAAATGATGTCTAGTGATTATGATAATAATTTAGCTTTCGATGCGGCTAAGAAACTCATTATTGACGGCGTCAATCAACCGAATGGATACACAGAGCCTTTACTCCATGAATACAGGAAGCGAGCAAAAAAGGTATAGTAGTGATTATGAGACCAACTCCAGATTTGTGTGATGACCACTCAGACAAAATCCAAGTTCTTAGACCAAGTTACAATAATTACGGAGGAATTACCTCTTTTTGTGGCCAGATAGCTACAGTTTACTGCCCGGAAGATAATACTTTTGTAAAAAAAGAGGTTCAAAAAAAAGGATTAGGTAGAGTGCTGATTGTTGATGGACGATCGAGCGATAAATGTGCATACGTTGGTGACAAAATAGCTACCATTGCCTGCGAGAATGGTTGGTCAGGATTGGTTATAAACGGGATGGTGAGAGATGTTGAAGAGCTCAGGAATATTAATATAGGTATAAAAGCAGTTGGGGTTCATCCAATGAAATCTGAAAAGCGGGGTCTCGGTGAAATCGGTGTCAATCTTAAATTTGGTGGTGTAACTTTTTTGCCCGGTTATTTTGTGTATTGTGATGCAAATGGAGTGATCGTCTCAAAAACTAATCTAACCTAGTTACTGGACAAATTTTTTCTCATTAATATGTGATCGATTCCTGCGTCAACGAAAATTTCTCCTGACGCTATAAAACCAAATCTTTCGTAGAAGCCTCGAGCATTTATTTGAGAGTGCAACCAAATCTCTGACATCTGATTATCACGGGCGAAATTGATTCCGTTTTTTAATATTTGTGATCCTACACCCAAGCCTCTATAGGATTTTAGAACTGCCATTCTCCCGAAATGTCCATCTTTTTGAATACGAGCTGTGCCAATGGGTTTATTTTCTTCATTAAAAGCTAACCAATGTGTTGACTGATCATCAAGCCCATCAAAATCGATTTCGCTAGGGACATTTTGCTCGATGACAAAAACCGCATTTCTAATGTATTTGATATCCTGCTTATCAAGCTTCCAGCTCGTAGTTTTTATATCCATCATCATGAATTTATTTAAGATATTTAATATTTATCAATATCTTTAGCTAATGTTTCGGCATTTCCAAGGTAAGAGTGAGGCGTGATTTCTTTTAGTTGGTCTTTTTCTGCTTTTGGTATTTCTAAAGTATCAATGAAAGTTTTTATGACCTCCGGTGAAATCTTATTTCCTCTCGTGAGTTTTTTAAGTTTTTCATAAGGATTTTTCACTTTATGTTTTCTCATTACGGTTTGAATAGCCTCTGCTAGAACTTCATAGCTATCATTCAAATCCTTTGATAACTTGTCTTCATTAACCTCAAGTTTTTTTAGACCCTTCAACAATGACTGATATCCAATAGAGGAGTAGGCGAGGGCAACTCCCATGTTGCGGAGTACAGTCGAATCAGTTAAATCTCTTTGCCACCTAGAAATTGGTAATTTTTCTGAAAAATGTTTTAGCAAACTATTTGCAATGCCAAGATTTCCCTCAGCATTTTCAAAATCGATTGGATTGACTTTGTGCGGCATTGTTGATGAACCAATTTCACCTTTGATCAATTTTTGTTTGAAATACCCTAATGAGATGTAGCCCCAAATATCTCGACATAAGTCGATGATAATAGTATTTATTAATGCCAAGTAATTAAAATATTCTGCCATGTAATCATGGGGCTCTATTTGCGTGGTGTAAGGATTTGGACAAAGTCCCAAATCACTTATGAACTTCTCGCTGTGTTCACGCCAATTTATGTCAGGATAAGCAACTAGATGCGCGTTATAATTACCGACAGCGCCATTCATTTTCCCTAATAAATTAATTTCTTCAAATTTTCTTAATTGTTTCGTCAATCTGTAGAAGAAATTTGCCATTTCTTTGCCAAGTGTAGTTGGAGATGCCGTTTGTCCATGCGTACGAGACAACATTGAAATACCCGCATGCTCCTGACTCATTGAACTAAGCCGCGCTAAAATCTGTTCAATCTCAGGCAGTATGATTTTTTCTTTACCTTCTTTTAGCATCAACCCATGCGACAGGTTATTTATGTCTTCCGATGTACAACCAAAGTGAATAAATGGTACGAGTTCCTTGAGTTCTTTACTATCAACGAAGGAGTCCTTTAAGAAGTATTCTACTGACTTAACATCATGATTAGTTGTTTTTTCGATTTCTTTAATCTTGTCTGCACGTTCGTATGAGAAATTTTCGATTATTGAATTCAAAAATTTCTGTGCCTCAGTCGATAACGTTTTAGCGTGAGTTACTTGGTCGTTAGCACACAAACTTTCTAGCCATTTTATTTCAACTATAATTCTATTTCTTATCAGTCCATACTCACTGAAAATGTCTTTGAATTTTTCAGTTTTGGTAGCGTACCTTCCGTCAATTGGCGATATTGCACAAATATTTGAGCGATGAATGCTTTCCATAGAAATTCACATATTTGAAACCTACATTATACCTGATATTGATCAATAAATCAGATAGATACAATTTGAATCAATTGCTAGAAGGTTGCACATGATCAATAACTCCTCCTCCTAAACACTCTGAGCCATCATAAAACACAACTGTTTGACCTGGCGTAGCTGCCCGTTGAGCCGAGACAAAATCTACATGATATGAATCGCCGAATCGCTCCACTTTACATTCCTGATCTGCTTGCCGATAACGAATTTTTGCAGCACACTTGAAGCTTGTTAGTTTTGCATATTTACCATTAATCCAATTTGATTTGGATGCGATTATTTTGTGTGTATAAAGCTTGGGATTTGTATTCTTCTGACCAACTACGAGCTCGTTTGTTTCAAGTCTCTTTTCAAGTACATACCATGGCGCTTCATCAGTATTTTTGACGCCACCAACTCGGATACCTTGTCTTTGACCAATTGTAAAGAACATTAAGCCTTGATGCTTTCCGAGTACCATGTTGTCCTCTGAGATAATGTTGCCAGGTCTTTTGGACACATACTGTTTTAAAAAATCTGAGAATCGCCTCTCACCGATGAAACATATCCCCGTGCTATCTTTTTTATTTGAGGTTATCAATCCACTCTCTGCAGCTATTCTCCTCACTTTGGATTTAGTTATATCTCCAATGGGGAACAATACATTTTGAAAGCCATCAGTTGGGACAGCGGAGAGAAAATATGTTTGATCTTTATTATCATCAAATCCCTTCATCAATTTAATTTCATCATTGTCATGCGTAATCTTTGCATAGTGACCAGTTGCTATAAAATCGGCCCCTAGAGTCTCTGCATAATCTTTAAATACCTTAAATTTTATTTCTCTATTGCATAGAATATCGGGATTAGGTGTCCTTCCTAGATCAAATTCAGCGAGGAATTCTTCAAAAACATTTTCCCAGTACTCAGGCGCAAAATTAGCAGTATTTAGCTTTATCCCAAGCTTTTTGCAAACAGCTTCTGCATCTTGAAGATCTTGCATAGCAGTACAGTAATCTGTTCCATCGTCTTCATCCCAATTTTTCATAAATAGGCCCTCTACAAGAAAACCCTTTTTCTTGAGAAGAAGCGCTGCAACTGAAGAATCAACGCCACCAGACATTCCAACAATAACTTTTTTCTTTATTTTAGGCATCTCTTCAGTTGTCTATGAATAAGGTTAATGGATATGTTTTTTTTGTTTTATAGTCATTAAAAGATTTTCGTGTCATCTCACTGCGAGGAATGTTGCCAAAATCATTAATTTGACTCAGTGTCATCCAATCAACTTTCTGAATTGCCGTGTCAATTTGGAAGTCTGGAATTATTTCGATAATATTTCCGATAAAAACAAGCCTGTAATATGCAATGCCTGAGCTGTTTGCAATACTTTTGTAAAAACCAAGGAAACTCTTGATTTCAACAATTGCCCCAGTTTCTTCAAGCGTTTCTCTAGCTGCAGCCTCGATAACATTTTCGCCCGGCTCAACATGCCCTGCCGGTTGATTGAATACTAGCTTATTTTCTGATTTTTCCCACACACAGAGAAATTTGTTCTTTCTCTCCACAATCGTCGCGACGGTTAAGTGATTTTTTAATATCATTTTAATAATTTATTTAAGTTTCTTTTAATTTTTTTTGATTCACCGGGTGCTAATTTTGCCAGCGAGAATTGCCCAATTCGATGCCTTATCAATCTCAAAGTTGGGAACCCAATCGCTGCCGTCATCCTTCTTACCTGTCTATTTCTTCCTTCATTTAAAACAATTTCCATCCATGATGTTGGAATCGTTTTTCTGTTTCTAATTGGGGGAAATCTCTCCCATACTGCCGGGTGAGCAATTTTATTGCATTCCGATGCTGATGCAAAACCGTCTTTCAATTCAACTCCTGCGGTAAGACGGCAACAGCTTTCTGAATCAATCACTCCTTCTACTTGTACCCAGTAATGTTTGTTTACCTTATATTGGGGATCACTCAACATCGATTGGATCATGCCATCATTAGTTAAAAGAAGTAATCCCTCACTATCGTAATCTAATCTTCCAATTGGATAGAACCCTTTACTATTTATAAAATTTAATAGTGTTTTCCGATTATCTTTGTCAGTGAATTGACTTAAAACTTTGAACGGTTTATTCAGGATAATTATGTTAGGGTCCTTCATATTTTTCTAATTACTTTGGATAATTTATGCTAAAATCCACACAGTTCTAGTAAAGATATTTTTCTTTACAAATACAATTCAATATTTCTTTTTCGGAGTGATTTATGAGCTATAAGCATGTCAAAATTCCAGAAGTAGGGTCAAAAATTACTGTAAACGATGATCTCAGTTTAAATGTGCCGGACGATCCTATTATACCATTCATTGAGGGTGATGGAATTGGGATCGATATATCACCAGTGATGATAAAAGTAATAGATGCCGCGGTTGAAAAAGCATATTCCGGACAAAAGAAAATATCGTGGATGGAAGTATATTGTGGAGAAAAAGCGGCCGAGTTATACGAAGGTGATTGGTTTCCCTCAGAAACGCTGGATGCAGTAAAAGAATACGCTGTATCCATTAAGGGTCCTCTTACAACACCCGTTGGGGGTGGCTTCAGATCATTAAATGTTGCTCTCAGACAAGAGCTAGATTTGTTTGTTTGTCAGAGGCCGGTGCGTTGGTTTTCTGGCGTGCCGTCTCCGGTTAAAGAACCTCACAAAGTTGATATGTGTATTTTTAGAGAAAACTCTGAGGATATCTATGCGGGTATCGAATGGAAAGCGGGTACCGAGGGAGCAGATCAGATCATAAAATTCCTTCAAAATGAAATGAGTGTAAAAAAGATTAGATTTGATTCAAATTGTGGTATTGGAATCAAGCCTGTATCCGAAGAGGGTACCAAGAGATTAGTGTCAAAAGCTATTCAATATGCAATTGATCAAGATAAAAGCTCAGTCACATTGGTTCATAAGGGAAACATCATGAAATTTACAGAGGGAGCTTTTTGTGATTGGGGTTACGAGGTCTCCAGAGAGATGTTCGGCGCAAAACCACTTGATGGCGGGCCGTGGCACTCTTTTATCAATCCGGTTACTAAAAATGAAATAGTTATTAAAGATGTGATTGCAGATGCAATGTTACAGCAGATCATATTGAGACCTTCTGAATATGATGTTATCGCTACGTTAAATTTGAATGGTGATTACATTTCGGATGCGCTAGCAGCACAAGTGGGTGGTATTGGAATTGCACCAGGTGCAAATCTTTCTGACAAAGTAGCAATCTTTGAAGCCACTCATGGAACGGCTCCAAAATATGCTGGCCAAGATAAAGTCAATCCAGGCTCACTAATCCTTTCGGCTGAAATGATGCTCAGACATCTTGGTTGGAATTCGGCGGCAGATTGCGTAATTAAGGGTATTGAGGGTGCGATAGGCGAGAAAAAAGTGACTTATGATTTTGATCGTTTAATGGATAATGCTACGCTCTTATCGTGTTCAGAGTTTGGTGACGCAATGATTGAGAATATGTAACACCTAAGTTTTAAGGTAAACAGTAAGCTTTGATCATCTTGTGAAAGCAATGCGATAAACCAAACGCCTCGCAATAATTACGCCTAATAAACCAAACATGGCCGAGCCTAAAGCTTGACCTATCAAGACTCCTGGGGCTCCCCACGCCATTCCTCCATAAATAACGAAAGGTATTGTTCCAAGAGTCGCCTTTCCAACATTCAAGACACTAGATGTTTTTGGTGATCCTAAATTATTTAATGCCGCATTGGATAGGAAGAGCATGCCATTAAATATGAAAGTGAAGGCAATAAATGAACAAAAAAAGTCAATTATATCAGCGGCTTGCCCACTCATATTAAATGAATATATTAATAAATTTGAGCACATCAATAGAATAATAGAGATCAATATACAAAATAGAAGATTTACTTTGTGTGCATCCAGCATTGCTCGTTTTATTCGTCTCCATTCTTTCGCGCCATAATTTTGACCGAGAATAGGACCAACAGCACCAGAAAGTGAGAAAATGAAAGCAAAGCAAACAGGTATTATTTTTGATATTACTGCATATCCCGCAACATAATCGGTCCCAAACTTCGCGAGAGAATAGAGAACAAAAGCATTACCCAAAGGTGTAGCGCAATTTGTAAGAATTGCAGGCAAAGCAATATTCAAAATTGTGGGTGAATTGCGTAAGAGTATAGAAATTTTGGGTGTTGTGAGGAGTTTATGTTTGACATAGATTCTCGATACCGCGACTACCAAAAATGTGACTCTCGCAAAAACCGATGCGATTGCCGCGCCATTTACACCCAAATTCATTGTAAAAATTAATATTGGGTCTAGAGCTAGATGAATTAATGCACCTGACAGGGTAGTGAGCATAGCGCCTTTGGCATCGCCCAAAGCTCTTAAGATAGCAATTGATGAAAGTGCTAAAGACAAAAGGACAGAAGAGGGCATGACAATTACTAAGTAATCGAGGGCTATTGATGCGACGTGACCCTTGGCGCCCAGCATATAGACTATCTCTTCCATAAATAATAATGCGATAACAGTGATTATTAGTGTCAAACCAGCCGATACTAAAGCGCAGTTTATTGCATAATGTTTTGCCTTAAATATGTCTTTCTCACCTATTGATTTTGAAACAAGAGCGCCTGCTGACACAGATGCACCTATAGAAATGGAGGTAAGGAGGAAGACAATAGATCCAGCAATTCCCACCGCTGAAACATTATCAATTTCATCAAGAAGACCGATAAAAAATAGATCTAGTAAGTCAACAAAGAAAATAGCAATTAGACCTATTGAGCTAGTGCTTGCCATTTTTAGTATGTGCCTGGATAGTTTACCCGTTACAAATTTAGCTTCATTCATATTCTAATAAGAGTAGTGTTAGCGACGGTTGCAGCTTTAAATTTTTCGACAAAAATATACCGAGATAAAGACCGCTTTGATGATATTATCACCCTATGAGAATTCATTCTTTTTATTTAAGTTATTTCTTGTTGATTTTTTCTACGAGTTTGTCAGTAGATACGTTTGCACAAATGTTTAGAGTTAATACGGAACATGAAGATCGAGATAGACATTATCTTCTTTATCTTCCAACAGGTTTTACAAATCAATCTTCGATAGATTTGGTTATTGGGTTTCATGGTTACGGTGGTACGGCCTCCGGTCTGGAGAGAGAGGTCACAGGAAATTTTAATCAATTTGCAGACAAATATAACTTTATCGCTCTGTACCCGCAATCTGTATATTTTTTTGATGAGGATCAATATATTTCTACTTTCAATGACACCTCAGCATCTAAATCAATAGAATCCAAGCCCTTAATTTGCACCAAAAAGGCTCATAAGTATCCTAAATTCCCATCATGTAAAAATCCGAATCGTTGCTCATACCAGCCTTGTATTGATGACCTCGGTTTCATAAAAAATATTATTGAAGAAGTTAAAGCTAAATATTCGATCAAAAATATTTATGTGTTTGGTAATAGCACCGGAGGTATGTTTGCGCAGAGATTTGGGTGCACGTATCCTGAATTGATCAAAGGAATTATGAATGTTATTGGAATGCAGGCACTTGGATTTAGCTGTACTCCGAATAAACCAGTAAATTTTACAATTTATGGTGCTCTGGAAGATACCTCGATATCTCCAGTTAAGAGCGAAGCTCCTGATGGTTATCTTTATGAACCTATGAAAACAATTTCTGATAGATGGGTGGAAAAATTTGGCTGCACTGAGTCAAGGGAAGTGAGACGAAGGAACAAAGAAACCTTTATTGAGTCAGTAAATACTGGTTGCCAAAGCGACATTATTATCAAGTCAATACTAAATATTGAAGGAGAGCACCTCTGGCCCGAAAGTGGATATGATGAGTCAACAGGAAAGAGTAGTTGGGTAGCCTATGGATTTTGTGCGACTGAGCTTCAGTCAGATTTAAATATCGATTTATGTAGAGAAAACGCTCGACGAGACCCATGGGGAACTGAATATTTGGTGAGGCACCTTTTAAATATTGATTAGTATGAGTATGTTAAATTGAGAATTTTATACAATGTGCAGACTAGTCACGTATGTACGGCGATCAATCTACTTAAATTGATATTGCTGTCATGCCTTTTGTCATCATGCGCAAAAGTTAACAATGATCAAGCTAATAGCTTTGTTAGTGCATCATCAGTGGCGAGGACAATTTCTTCGATAAAAAAGCTCCCCAAAGATGATATTTGGTGGAATATATATGGCGAAGATCAAGCATGGAATTTTAAAAATGCGAATAGGTTCCTGCCGACAGTGCATGTGCATCGCTTCGGTGAAGTTTCAACCTTAAAAAGTCGTATCAATGAAAAGATAGCTGATGTGGTTGTTGATACTCCCATTGGAAAGAAAACATTCAAAACTTTTTTAGAAAATCCAGTTTCTACTACAATGAGTCTCGTAATCCTCTACAGAGGGGATATCGTTTTTGAGTATTATCCTCATCAGGAGGATTATGAAAAACCAATCTATTGGTCTGTCACCAAAATTATAGTATCCACACTGGTTGGAATGCTTGAGGAGGAAGGATTAGTTGATATTACCAAACCGGTGTCCAGTTACATCAAGGATCTAAAGAACTCAAGCTATGGCCGAATCACAATAGAAAATTTACTTAATATGGCATCAGGGTTTGATTGTGCAGATAATTATTTTGATCGTTCATCGTGTTATTATCGATATAGTAGTGCCATTGGAGATGGTTATTGGACTGAGGAATCACCCTCAAATCCCTATCATTTTGTTGCTTCATTGGAACCCAAAGTAATTGCCCCTCAAGGAACAAAATATCAGTATTCAGGCGTTGATACATTTGTTCTCGGATGGTTGATAGAAACGGTCTTAGGTATGCCTCTTCATGATGCGATAACAAAGAAGATATGGATGAAAATTGGAGCAGAAGCTGATGGTCTCATGATTGCGCCTAGAAATGGGATTCCGGTTATACACGGAGGCTTGATGATTAGACCAAGAGATGCGGCAAGATTTGGATTGCTGTTTACTCCAAGTTATAAAAAAGTTGCCAGTTCCAGGTTAGTTTCCGAAAGTTTTATTAAAAGGATCTCAGTGATTCCTAGTAATTTACAATTTGATAAAAGAAAACAATCACAGAATGGTAAGCGATTCGCTCATTCGGCATACCAATGGGACGCGGTTTTTTCTAATAGTGATTATTTCAAGGGTGGATGGGCAGGCCAAGGAATTCTTGTAAATCCTCAAAAAGACTTGGTTGCAGTTTATACTGGATATGCGATCGATGATAATGAATCACAGCCAGATTTGCTGCCAATTCTCCGTCAACTGCTCAACCATATTTATCCAAGCGCAAGATAGTGATTAGACTCTAATTTCACTATGAGCTTTAAAATCATGGATAACACCGGTTTAGCATTAAGTGGTGGTGCAGCAAGAGGAATAGCCCATATCGGCGTTCTGAGAGCACTTGAAGAGCATAAAATACCAATAAAATTTATTTCAGGTACCTCCGTCGGAGCTATCATTGCAGCACTCTATGCATTTGATATTGAGCTTGATGAAATTGGACGATTTGCCAAATCATTAAATCTATCAAAAGTATCGTCATTTAAACTTTCAAAATATGGCTTATTTGATAACCACAACCTGAAAGATTTACTGTGTGAGTATATTGGCGACTCTCGTATTGAGGATTCTAAATTGCCACTGGCAATTATTGCTACAGATATCAGTTCTGGTGAAAAAGTTATTTTGAAGTCGGGTAGTGTTTGCGATGCTGTTTGCGCCTCCTCAGCCATCCCAGGGTTATTTGCACCAGTGATCATCGATAACCAATCATTAGTTGATGGTGGTTTGGTTCAGAATCTACCAGTTAGTGTGCTCAAAGAAATGGGAGCAGATTATCTGATTGGAAGTGATTTAAGTGGAAGCTATAAATCAACAAAAGTTGAAAATATTGTTGATATTATTCGAAATTCATTCGGAATAATGGTCTATTACAAGGATTATGGTCAAATCGAAAGTTGTGATCTGCTCATAACAATGGATTTAAGTGACTATAGTTTTCGCGATAACAGTGAGAAATTTGATAAGTTAGTCAATATTGGATATCAAAAAACAATTGATGCACTGAATGCTGCACAATCTAAAAGCGAGAATATTATTATAAAAATATTAAATATTTTTAGGTAATTTATGCCACTAAAAAATCAAGATTCCTTTTTTTTCTTTGGAATCGTTGTGACGAGCTCTGAATCAGCTAACTTATCTTCAATCTCTTCGATGCTAAGATAATCAAGATCCCAATGATTGCAAATATCATTTCGATATCTACTATGATTTTTATCAGTTGATTTCGTCTCTTTTCTGTTGAAATAGTTAAGTATTTTTTTGCTTAAACTCATCATCTATCTCTTTTTTTAGTTTTATTTACTCGATAGGATGAGTCAATCTTACGAAAATTTCTAAGTTTTGCAATTTATTATCTAATATTATTTTGATAGCCTTGCTATATGAATTTTGTATATACCAGCACCACAAGGGTGATCACAAAGTCGCATATACTCGTACTACGATTATGTTTTTAATTAAGAATAGCGACCGAGATGAAGACTTACAAGGTGAGTCCGGCTTAGCTACGCAAGCAGTTGTGAGGCCAAAAAAACCAAACTTATACCAAGTTGTTTTGTTGAATGATGACTACACACCGATGGAATTTGTAGTGGAATTGATTGAGGAATTCTTTTACAAATCTCGTGATGTTGCAACCCGAATTATGCTGAAGGTTCATACAGAAGGGAAAGGCGTATGTGGTGTATACACGCAAGACGTCGCAGAGACTAAAGTCGCGTTGGTTAATCAGCACGCACAGGATTCGCAACATCCGTTGATGTGTCAAGCCGAACCAGTTGATAACGGGGACAAGGAATAGATATGCTAAGCAGAGAGTTGGAAGTTACATTAAATCTCGCATTTAAGAATGCAAGGGAAAAAAAGCATGAGTTTATGACGGTTGAGCATCTCCTACTTGCCTTGTTAGACGATGCGTCAGCCAGTAGTGTACTAAAGGCTTGCGGTGCTGATTTGAGCGCACTGAGAGCTGATTTAAACGAATTTATCACATCGACCGTTCCAACTATACCCGATACTAAGCTTCAGCAGGATACACAGCCGACTCACGGATTTCAGCGAGTATTACAACGTGCTGTTTTTCAAGTCAATTCAGCAAACCACAGTGAGGTACTGGGAGCCAATGTAATTGTTGCTATCTTTAGCGAACAAGAGAGTCAGGCAGTTTACTTTTTAAGACTCCAGGATGTAGCGAGAATAGATGTTGTTAATTACATCGCTCATGGTATCTCAAAAGTTAATGATGGCTCTGATGAATCAGGTGGTTCTATTCCAAAAGCTGACAATAAGACTCAAAGTAGTAAGCCGGAACAAAAAACCAGTCTTGAGATGTATGCAACTAACCTCAATGAAAAAGCTGAAAAAGGAGAGATTGATCCTTTGATTGGGAGAGATTTTGAGGTTGAAAGAATTAGTCAAATACTCATACGTCGCCGAAAGAATAATCCGTTATTGGTCGGTGAAGCAGGTGTTGGTAAAACAGCAATAGTGGAAGGAATTGCGAAGCTTATATATGAAAAGAAAGCTCCTTTACCCATAGCCGAGAGCGTCGTTTACGCACTTGACATGGGAGCCCTTGTGGCTGGCACAAAGTACAGAGGAGATTTTGAAAAACGTTTAAAGGCACTGATTGTAGATCTAAAAAAGAAGAAGAATGCTATTTTGTTTATCGACGAGATACATACAATCATTGGTGCTGGATCAGCTTCTGGAAGCGTAATGGATGCTGCAAACTTGTTAAAACCGTTACTATCGTCAGGACAAATTAGATGTGTTGGATCAACTACATTCCAAGAGTTTAGAGGAATTTTTGAAAGAGATCATGCACTGGCTCGTCGTTTTCAAAAAGTTGATGTTTTAGAACCTTCCGTGGACGAAACCTACGAGATTTTGAAAGGTCTAAAATCAAAATTTGAAGATCATCACAAGTTGAAATATACCGCGAAGGCGCTCAAAGGAGCGGCTGAATTGTCAGATAAGCATATCACCGATAGGTTTCTTCCTGATAAAGCAATCGATATTTTAGATGAAGCTGGTGCGTCACAGAGACTTCTTCCGGATTATAAAAAGAAGAAAACAGTTGGCATAGCAGACATAGAAAGCATTGTTGCGAAAATTGCCCGCATCCCCGAAAAGAGTGTGTCTGCCTCCGATAAAACCCAGCTCGCAGATCTTGCAAGCAACTTGAAGATGGTGGTTTTTGGTCAGGATAAAGCGATCGACTCGCTGTCGACCTCGATAAAACTAGCACGAGCAGGTCTCAGAGAAGGGACAAAACCAATTGGTAGTTTTTTATTTGCAGGTCCCACTGGAGTGGGTAAAACAGAAGTATGTAAACAACTATCGCGAATTCTGGGCGTTGAATTGGTTCGATTTGATATGTCTGAATATATGGAGAGACATACTGTATCTAGACTTATAGGCGCTCCTCCCGGTTATGTTGGTTTTGATCAAGGAGGCTTATTGACGGATGCAGTTACGAAAAATCCTCATAGCGTAGTGCTTCTTGACGAAATCGAGAAAGCTCACCCCGACGTTTACAATCTCTTACTACAAGTTATGGATCATGGGACACTAACGGATAATAATGGACGAAAGGCGGATTTTAGGAACGTTATTCTAATTATGACTACAAATGCTGGTGCAGAAGCAATGAGTCGTGCCTCAATTGGTTTCTCAATGCAGGACCATCAGTCTGATGGCATGGAAGCCATTAAAAAAATGTTTGCGCCGGAGTTTAGAAATCGGCTTGATGACATAGTGCAGTTTGGAGAATTATCGATTGAGGTAATCAAAACAGTAGTAGATAAATTTTTAGTTCAATTGCAGTCTCAATTAGATGAGAAAAAAGTGTTTCTTGAAGTTGATGAGAAGGCCAGATTATGGTTGGCACAGAATGGTTACGATCCGAAAATGGGAGCTCGTCCAATGGAGAGGGTCATTCAAGAGAAAGTTAAAAAGCCTCTCGCAGAAGAAGTATTGTTCGGTAACTTATCGAAATCAGGTGGAACTGTGAAGGTTACGGTTGATGATAATGATCAGCTGGAAATAAACACCAATGAAGAGACATTTTCCGAAAAAGTCTAGGATCTTTCCGTACAGGAAGCTTATCTTTCTCGAAAAGTAATACGTCCTTTGGTTAAGTCATAGGGCGTCATTTCAACCTTAACTTT
>CEPU01069529.1_pt1 | contig 19005 bp, 18 predicted proteins | sample 530471 | NCBI WGS metagenome assembly CEPU01 (sample SAMEA2620194, study PRJEB7988) | marine metagenome | biome: marine biome (ENVO:00000447); feature: surface water layer (ENVO:00002042); material: "saline water (ENVO:00002010), including plankton (ENVO:xxxxxxxx)" | depth 5 m | reverse complement strand
ATAAAGTATCCATAGAAGGAATAAAAAATAAGTGGAAAATTTACACCCTCCATTGTCGCATCAAAGTTTGCTAATAGCATTAAAGGAAATACATAAATTAAGATTTTGTAATTTGAATTCTTTTTTACATATGTCTGAATTAAAAGTAAGTGCAAAGCAATAAAAAATAAGACATTTGGTAATCCTCCTCTTGCTAAAATATTTACAAAATAATTATGAACATTTTCATTTAAACCATCTCTACCTAATCTTCCTGGTGCAGAAGGATCTGTCATAACCGGTATTATCTCTTTGTATCCATATCCCTTTAAAACTAAATTTTTATTTCCTAGGTCTTCAAATACATCCTGCCATATATCGAGTCTCCAGTCAGTGGTTGGATCACCCGAATAAAGTCTTCCATCTTCAAAATAAAAAAGTAAAGAATCTCTGGTATTTTTTTGATCTGAAATACCACCAAAAGTATCAGTTATTTCTTGTATACGAGACACTTCGGGATCTTTTTCAAAACTAAAATTTCCGTATACGCGATATCCTGAAAAGATAAACAAAGGTATTGATATCGCCACAGTAACAAAAAATGTAATATAATTTTTTCTTATAGCTGGAATAAAGTAAGGAAGGCTAAGTATTAGATAAATTGTAGCCGCAACAAAAGATGCTCTACTATTAAAAAGTAGTAAAGGTAAAAAAAGACTGATAATTCCAAAAAAATAAATTATTTTTAATTTTTCATTTTTTAATAAAACATTCAATAGAAGAGTACAGGAAATTAATGCAATGGTTAAATCAGAACCTTTAATAAACACAAATTTATCAGAAAATGATATAAAGAAATCAATAATAAAGTTTGGATAATTTCCGGTAGAAATAATGTATATTGAAGGAAGAATTGCTAATAAAGCCCAAGATGTTAATTTATCAAAATTAAATTTTGATAAAAAATAATATCCAAAAAACAAAAATGATACTGTCCATATATAAGAACTACTCCTAAAAGTGTACGGTTCAAGAATAGAAGTTTCTCTTAAAAATAGTGTCAAAATAAAGTACATAATTACAAGTTTGTAAATATAAATTAAATTATTATTTTTTAATTCAAAAAAATATTTTGTAGGAGTGAAAAGAATTAATAGTGAAAATATTAAACTTAATAAAATTAAAATTTCTCCAAGCCTGTAGTCAAATAAATAAATACCTACTACAGGTCTTGAAAAAAATAAAGACAGAAAAATTATTGTATGAATAATAAAACTAAATATATATTTAGCACGTAAAGGAACCTTTCTATATACAGTTAAAAAGTTAAGAAACAGCTTATCGTAGATTTTCATTAAAGATACCATTCATTCAGTTCTTTCATCTTAGGAATTTTTTTAGTGCTATCAAGATAATTAAAATGAATAATAGCTGGATCTAAATTTTCTTTATAAGTATAGAAATGGGGTCCATTAGGAAAATCATTTAATGATAATATTTCATATTTAAATTTAGATAAATTTCTGTTTATATGTGTTTGATCGTGAGTTTTGTATCTCAATATCTTTTCTACAGGTAATTTTTGAGGATCAAAGAATTTAATCATTTTCTTATTTGACTTAATCATCATAAATCCTGCACAGACATTTATTAGATTTGGTTTTGAGGGTCTCTTATCATTTTGAAAAACTATATCATTTTTGTTAATTTTATTTAATAAAAAATTTTTTATGTTTTTTTTAATTACTATATCTCCATCAATGTATAAAACATACTCGTTCTCTAATAGCGTTGAGTGTATAACCTTTAACTTTTGAATCATGACTTTTGCAAAATTTTCAGAACCATATGGTAATAAATTATTTAATTCTATGATGTTTTGTTCATCAAACTTACTTATATTTTTAGTATGTTCTTGAAAAAAAATTTCAGATTTGTTGTCTGGTACAAATACTTCAATATCAAGATCTATATTATTCTTTTCAATTGACTTGAGTAAATTCAATGTAAGGTCTTTGTATCCATACGTTGTTGTTGTAATTGCTTTGAAGTTAGCCATTTACATTATGTTACTTAAAGTTGAAATATAAACTTTAGGATATTTTGGTGTCTATTATCAAATAAGATGAAAAATCAAAATATAACATATGTCTTTGAAATTGGTAGAAAAGATAGATTAGCTGACCAAAATTCATCAAAAGAATTTTATTATGGATATCATCATTTTTCTAAAGAGTTTAAAAGCGTAAATTTAATTGAACTACAAAACATAAACTTCAAAAATAATAAATTCATATATTTCTTTGATAAGTTACTTAGAAAATTGACTAATTTGCCATTTCATTTTTCTAGAGTGAATAACAAAAAAATATATAAAGATTTTAAAAATACTGACGTTATTATTTTTAGCACAGAAAGATCAGCGATGTCATCTATGCTTGTTGTAAAAAAACTTAAGAAGAAGAAAAATATAAAGACGTTAGTAATCGTAATGGGGTTGTTTGTAAAACCAGTAAATAATTTTATTAGTAAATTTTTACAAAAAGTTTCTATAAATTTTTTTCTAAATATTTATGAGAATATAGTTTTTCTTAGTAGAACAGAATTTGAGATTGCAAAGGCCAAGTATCCAAAATTTAACAACAAGCTTTTTTATTTACCTTTCTCAGTTGATACAGATTTTTGGAAAGTAGACAAAGGAATAAATTTTACTAAAAAAGATAAAATTATTTTTATTGGTAATGATGGAAGAAGAAATTTCAATAAGGTCATTGAAATTGCTAAAAAATTACCACAATATAACTTTCTTTTTGTCACAGAAAAAATAGATGAGGAAAAAATTCAATCTTCAAATGTTACGTTAATAAAAGGTCACTGGAACTTAAATTTATTAAGTGATAATGAAATTAAGAAGATGTATTCCCAATCAAGAATTTCAATAATTCCACTTATTAATAGTCTTCAACCATCAGGTCAAAGTGTAGCTCAACAATCAATGGCAATGGGTGTACCAGTAATAATTTCAAAAACTGAAGGTTTTTGGGATTATCAAAAATATCAAAATAATGAAAATATAATTTTTCAAGATAATGAAGATGTTGATTCATGGATTAAAACTATAGAAGATCTCTATGATAATCAAGATAAAATAAGTTATATATCAGCAAATGGATTAGATCTTATTAGAGAAACAAACAATTTAGATAATTTTTACATAAATCTTAAAAGGATATTAGCTCTTGATTGAATTCTTTTTTAATTTTCTTTTATATAGATACAAAAATTTCAGAAGTTTATTTATTGGATAAGTGTTTGTTCTTGAATTTATAATATCATTTTTTTTAGAAATTAGAGTTTCAAACATTTCTAAATAATCTAGACACATTTTTTGTGAATTGAAATGATAGGAGTTCATATTAGATTGATATTTGAAGTAATCATTAATAATTTCTTTTAACTTAATTTCAAAATTTTCTTCAACAAAACTAACTCCGTAGCCTTGACAATACTCTGGTATTCCCCCGCTATCAATATAAAGTATTGGTAAACCACACTGTGCAGCCTCAATATGATGATTTCCAGATGGTTCATTTCTTGATGCGGTGACGTATATATGATTTTTTTTAATTTCGTCAGCAAGTTCTTTTCCAGACAATGGTTGGATTAAATTTGTATTTTTAAAATCGATGTTTTTTGGAATATTTCCAATGTAAGTAAATTCAATCTTGTTTTTCCAGTATTCATCATCCAGCATCTCATCAATTTGCTTATAAATATCAAACCCTTTATTCCAGTTAGCTCCCCAATGATGAGTTGTGATTTTTAATGTGTCATTTTCATTCCAAATTTTATAATTCTCATTATTAAAAATTTCATTATCTGCACCAGCAAGTATTACTTCATTACTTTTTGAAACTTCTCCCTGTCCTAAGAATAAGTTCCTCAACCATTCACTTACAAAAATTGAATGATCTGCAACTTTATTTGCTTCTAAAAGATACTTATTTACAAATTTAGTATTTTTTCTTTCGTCACACTCATTGAATCTATGAACAACTAATACATCTTTCTTAATAAATGTTTTATAGTACCAAACGTCTATGTGCGTATATGCAGAAGATTCGGAAGTTTTTCTAGGTTCTGTCAATAATATAATGTCAATATCATCATCATCTAGATTACTTAATACGATATGACCTCTTTGTTCAAGATAATTTTTAAGGTTTATAGCAAAAAGATTTCCTCCACCCCAAGGCCCTTCTTTAATGTTTGTTCCAATACTAACTTTCATATATCTCTCTAAATAATTTATTGAATTCTTTAAAGCCTTCCGGGATTAAATATCTTTTTGCATTTTGATAAGAAATATCTGTATTAGGGATTGCATCTTTATAATTATTCATATTGAAAATTGATTTCTTATCAAGTATCTCACTAGCTATACCTACATCAGTCGAAATAATTGGGGTTCTTGTCATTGCAGTTTCAAGAATTGATTGTGGACCTCCTTCATACCTTGATGAGACAATATATAAATCTAGAATATTGTACAACTCATTCAAATTTTGAAATGAAGTCATTTCAAAATATTTATAATTAATCTCTCTTCTTGATAGTTCATCTAAAATGTAATTTCTTCTTTTTCCAGTCAAGATTATCTGAAGGTTTTCATTTTTTGTATTTAAGTATTCAACAATTTCTAAAAATCTGTCAGGGCCTTTTGATAATTTTGGAGATACTAAGTCATAACCTTCTGTATCTCTTTGAAATGAACCAACAAGGTAAGAATTAATGTCTACACTATACTTTTCTCTAAGTTGTTCTTTGTTTTTGATCTCAAACCATAAATTCTGGTTAACCCAAAAAGGAATTTTATGCACTGGCTTATCTGTAAGTTTAATTACCTGATCGAAAGTTTTATTTGATATAACGTGATAGTAATCAACAAATTTATCACGATCTTTAAATTCTATTTCTTCATTACTCTTAAATTTATCTTCGTCGATATGGTGTATGGTACAAACTACTTTATTTTTAATTAAATATTTTTTAGGAATTTTTCTCCATGTCCATGGAGCAATTAACCAAACAATTTTATCTCCAAATCTAAAGTTTTTTGATTGTTTAAAATTGAACTTGTTCCACTCATCAATGAATCTATCAACGACCCAATTTTCTTTTGCAGAGTTAATGTAAATTTTCATATTTTATATTGTGGCTTTATATTTTTCCTTACACAATTTGCGTAATAATTTTGTTCAGATTGTTTATTGGTTGAAATATTATTTTTCATATTAAGTTGGTATAAAGGATTTTTGATTATTTCATATCTATAATCTTTGCTAATTAAATCTTTCATTAATTTGTAATCTTGAGCGTAGTAAAAACTTTCATCATATTTTCCTACATCCAAAAGAACGGTCTTTTTAATAAATAAGGTACCGTGTATAAAAGGATTTTTATATTTCATAACCCATTTTGTTGGCAAAAAATATGAAAAACCAGGTATTTTTTTTTGGGAGTTTAAGATTGTTGCTCTTGAAGAACAGAAATCTAATTTTTGGTTTTCAACTGATTCGTACTGAAATAATATTCTATCTTTATTGCTTATATCATCAGCATCTTGTCTAGCTATATATGCACCTGTTGATTTATCAATTAACATGTTTAATGACTTTGTTAATCCAAGATTTTTAGAATTTCTATATACCTTTATATGTTTGTTTGTTTTTTCAAATTTGGAAAGTACCTCATATGTGTTGTCTGTAGAGCCATCATCAATAATCAAGAGTTCAATATGGTTATAAGTCTGATTTAAAATACTTTTTATAGAATCGTCTACGGTGTTTTCAGAATTGAAGCAGCTCATCAAAACTGAAACTAATTTATTATTAAAGTTCATTAATTATTTTATTGAATATATCTATAAGTCTATCTTCATTTAAATTAGATTTAAGATATTCTTTATTTTTAATTCCTAAATCTTCAATATATTCATTATTCTCCAATAGATTTATTTTTTCCGTTAAGTTCCTTATTTCATTTCGATCATACATAAGTTCATAATTAGATGGAAAAAACTCACTTATTCCTCCGGTATCTGGAAAGATTGAAGGTACCCCAAAAGATGAGGCTTCACATAATAAAGTAGGTTGACCTTCAAAAAGTTTAGTTGCTGTTATGACAGCTTTCGATTTTTTTATGATTTCTAAAGTTTCATAATTAGTTTTTTGTCCACAAAATTCAATTAAATTTGTATTGTATTTATTCATTGATTCGTTTAAATATGGCCCATCTCCAACAATCTTTAGTTTTGTATCTTTCAAATTACTAGCTAAAAACGCTTCAATTAAAGTTGCTATTCCTTTTTCATGGCTTACTCTTCCTGCGTAGACAATATAGTTTTCAGAGACGTTTGATAAATCTTTTTCAATTTGAATATAGTTTTGAAATACATTTATTTTTTCTTCTTTAAAACCTAAATTAATGAGATAATTTTTATGAAATTTTGTCAAAACAAGTACTCTGTCTATGTCTTTTTTTAAAATTTTAAAATATTTTTTACCGTATCTATTTACTAAAAAAGACTTTAAATAAGACTCTGTGAAGTATTTATTAAATATTTGAAATTTGAATTTCTCCCTTCCACATTTTCGGCAAATTTGGCCTTTCTCTTTATTACATTGGATAAAATAACCTTTCGTACAGTCGTATCTAAAATTATGCAATTTCACAATTGTTTTGATATTTTTACTTTTCAATATTTTAAATACTCCTAACGAAGCTCTAAACCATGTGTTGTGAACATATGCTAAATCAGGATTGAAAGAGTTTATTGTATCAGTTAATTTTTTCATACTTTGGGTGTCTTTATTTAGTAAAAAACTTAAAAATTGAGATAAAAAATTGACTTCTTTGTTGGAGAAATAAAGTGTATGGACGTCGTATTGTCTTTCCAACAATTTTATTTCGTTTGTAACCGCTATGTCTTCACCACCTATATTTCTATAAGTGTTGTGTATCACAAGTATTTTTTTCATATTTGTTAATCTATAATAGATTAATTTAAATATTTGGATTTAGAACAAATAATGAATGTAATTTTATTTTTCACATATGGAGTTTCCTTAAAAACATGGGAATCAACAGGTCTTTTAAGTAGAGAAATGGAACTTTATAATCAGTTATCAAAAAAGTATGATATTAAATTTACATTTGTAACGTATGGTGACAAACATGACTATCAGTATGAGGATTATTTTGAGAATTTAAAAATTTTACCTATATATGCTTTGTCAAAATATTCTAACTCAAAAGCTATTCGCATTTTAAAGACACTAATTATTCCATTCAGACTTAAGAAATTGATTGGTAAAGAAAAAGTAATTATTAAAAGTAATCAAATGTATGGAGCATGGGTTCCAATAATTTTCAAGTTAATAAGTAGAAATGCACTTATTGTAAGGACAGGCTATGATCTCTTAGAATTTAGCATTAAAGAAAAAAAGAATATTCTGAAGCTTTTAATGTATTATCTTCTTACTCTCTTTGCGTTAAACATTTCTGATATTTATATATCAACATCACAATATGACATTAAAAATTTACAAAAAAGATTTATATTTAAGAGAAAAAAGTTAGTTCATATTCCTAATTGGGTCCCAATTATAGATAATAATGCTCAAGAGATACCAAATAAAAAAATAATCATGGTTGGAAGAATTGAATATCAAAAAAGATTTGATCTTGTATTGAATCTGTTAGGCAATACTAGTTTTAATGTTGATATCTTCGGGGAAGGTAAACTTAAAAAAGAATTACAAAAAAAATCAGAATTATTTGATAATGTTAATTTTCACCAAAAAATTAATAATGAAGATCTATTAAACAAATATTCAGAATATAGTTTCTATCTATCATTGTCAGATTATGAAGGAAATTCAAAAACTATATTAGAGGCATTGGGATCAGGCTGTATAGTTATAGCATCTAATATTCCAAACAATCTGGAAATTATATCAAACGGTAGCAATGGTTTTATTTTTGAAAATAGTAAAGAAAATTTGATTAAATTGCTTGATAGGATTATCAATGATCCTGGAACAATGATGAAAATTTCAAAAGAAGCTAAAGCATATATTGAAAGAAATAACTCTATTGAAGTAATTTTAAATAAGGAATTTGAAATTTTAACTAAATTAGTTTGAATTCTCTTTTATTTTGTTCAACAGAAATTTTTAGTTCATAATCATAATCAAAATCATTTTTATTGTGTGTTGAGTTTATGATGGTTATTTTCTCATTCTTTAAAATATCAAAAATTAACATCTTTGTTTTGTCGTCTAGGTTCGAAGTTGCTTCATCTAGTAAGAGTATCTCTGAGTCATTAAGTAAAGATCTTATAAAAGAAATTTTTTGCATCTGTCCTGACGATAATGATTTATTATTAATTTGCTTGTCTAGATCTAACTTATCTTCTTCAGCATATAATGAAAATTTATCAATAAGATCAAAAATCTCATCATCTGATATTTGATTATTATTACCGTAAAGCAAGTTTTCTTTTATAGAACCATCAATTATAAGAGGGGTAACACCAACATAACCTAATTTATCTGAACTAATATTTACATTTCCATGTGTGGGAATATACAAACCAGAAATTAAACCCAATAGTGTACTTTTACCAGACCCATTTGGTCCAGTTATAATCGTATGTTTATTTTTTGGAATATCTAAATTTAGTTTTTCGAAAATGGGTTCATCTGAATTAAAATATTTGAACTGAACATCTTTAAATTCAACAGAAGATTTAATTGAATTATTAATGATATAGTTTGAATTATTTACAACCTGACTTTCTTTATCTAATTTATAAAGCTCAACTACATGAACACTTGAATTAACAACTAAGTTCAGACCATTATTCAAAGTACTAAGTGACTGAAAAAGTCTAAGTAATACTCCTATAAACTCGATTGTAATTGCAGTTATAAATATAGAGTTTGTAAATAATATTGAAAGTATAAAGATTGTTGCAAATGTTGGAATAATACTATTTAAAGATCCAAATATTATATTTTTTGCTTGTGCATCCGTATACCCCTTAAGTGATTTCCTAAAATAGTTAAACTCATATTTCATACTTTTTAATATTTTTACTAAAAATATATTGTCGATAATTCTTTGAATTTTTGCATTGACATCTTTTGCTTCTAAAAATGAAATATGTTGGTAGTGTTTTCCTTTGCTTAACAAATACTTTGTTGGAAATATTAATAAAACAGCACCTGCCACAAAAACTAGAAAGATTTCTGCATCTGACAAAAGTAAGAATATTGAGTATCCCACTATTTGAAGACAACTGTTTATTAAAATTGCAAAATATCTGTAGAATGTTGAAACGTGTACGCTTACTTGATTTATATAGAAATAGGCATCATTTGTCGAAAGATTTCCTTTTTGAAATGCTTCTTCCATAAGATGAAACCTTAGGTTTTCGGCGACTGACAAACTTAGCGTTTCAATATTAAGTTTTTCAAAAAACATAAATACAAATCTTAAAAAAACCAAAATTGGAAGTAAAAATCTACTATTTAAAAAAAAGTTAATAATATTTACAACTAAAACATTTTCGTAAATTATTTCATTTGTAATTAATGAAGAAAAAATAACAATGATTGTTACATCAAGTAATACTGCTAAGTTTGAAAGAAGAATAGAGATAAAAACTCTTATTTTTTTGTTTGCAACTCCAGTTAATTTTGAAACATATAATGTTTTGCTGTAAAGATCTTTTACCTGTTCAAACATGTTATTTACATTCTAGATAGAAGAAATTAGTAAAAATAAAATATCTTCTCTATATTTATTCAGTGAAATATGCCGTAATATGAATGACTATTTATCTTATTAATGCGTACTAACATACAATTATGTCAAAAAATGTTCTGCTTACTGGAGGTCCTGGTTTTATTGGACACCAAGCAGTCAAAAAGTTGTTAGAAAAAACTGACTGGAAGATTACAGTTATTGATAGATTAAGTTACGCAGGTGATTTAAATCGACTAGAAGAGGTCATCTCAGAGCTAGGTGAAGACAATAGAAAAAGATTAGAATTTATTTATTTTGATTTAAAATCACCATTTAATGAACAAATAATAAGAAAACTTGGAAACATAAATTATATTGTTCATATAGGTGCATCTTCTCACGTAAACAGATCCGTCGAAGATCCTTCATTGTTTATTCAAGATAATATTGTTGGTACTTTTAACCTTTTAGAAGCAGCTAGAAAATTTGAACAATTAGAACTATTTTATTACTTTAGTACTGATGAAGTATTCGGACCATCTGATAAAGATACCAAATTTCAAGAATGGGATCGTTATAATTCTAAAAATCCATATGCGGCTACAAAAGCTGCTGGCGAAGAACTCACAATAGCATTTTCAAATACATACTCGATTCCTTCCTTAATAAGCCATTGCTGTAATGTTTATGGAGAGAGGCAACATTCTGAAAAGTTTATACCCAATACAATTAAAAAAATATTAAATGATGAGAAAGTGATTATTCATACTGACGAAAATAATGTACCAGGTAGTAGATATTATTTACACAATGAAGATCTTGCTGAAACAATTTTATTTTTATTAAATAATTATAAATTGGTAATGTCAGAATCTGAAAAACTTTTTAGTAAAAAACCTGCAAAAGTAAATATAACAGGCAACAGCCTTATTTCAAACCTTGAAGTCGTTCAGAAAGTAGAATCTATTCTTAATAAAGAAGTAGAGCATGTTCTTCTTAATAATGATCCTGAAAGACCCGGTCATGATATTAAGTATGGTCTTGATAATGCTTTCTTAAAGCAAATAGGTGGAGAACACGACAGAGGATTTGAAAGTGGCATGGAGCAAACTGTTAACTGGTTTTTAGAAAATAGAGAATGGTTACAATAGTTAAAAATAAGTGATTAAAAATATAATTAAAAAGTCTCAGATTCGATTTTTTTGGATAACTTTAGAGCGATTTCCCAACCTATTCAGACCGTCAAGTAAACCATATTTGTCAGGCGATACTTTAAGAAACTTCTCAGATCATATTTTTGACGAATCAAAAACTATAGAACCTAAAAATATCAAAGATAAAGATATCGTCTTTGTAAATACTGACGTAATAGATATTTTTTTTGACACAGTTTTTCAGGAAATAAAAAATGATTTTATATTAATAACACATAACTCTGATGTAAATATTAAAAGTTCTCACCTTGAAAAAATAGATTCACGAGTAATCCATTGGTTTGCTCAAAACTTAAGTATTAAAAATAATGAAAAAATTTCGTTGATACCAATTGGTTTAGAAAATTTAAGGAGATTGAAACATGGTCGTAAAAAATGGTTCTCAGATCCTAAAAAAGAGAAAACAAAATTCATCCTATCCTCATTTAATGAATTTACAAATTTTGAAAAAAGAGGAAAAATAAATTCTATTTTTAAAGACAATAGCTTGATTGATATAAAAAAATATGAAAAAGTACACGAATATTTTAATAATTTGAAAGATTATAGATTTATGATATGTCCTGAGGGAAATGGCCTTGATACACATAGAATTTGGGAAGGAATTTTGTTGAATACATTCCCAATTTTAAAAAATTCTAACTTTACACAAATACTAAATAATGAAGGCATACCAGCTATCTACATTGAAAAATGGGAAGATTTGAATGATCTCAAAGAAGAAGATTTAAATAAAATTTATCAAAATCTTTTCAAAGCAAATACGAAAGAGTACATTCTTTTTGATTACTGGAAAAATAGAATTAACAGTGTTCGTAATAATTATTAGGTAAAAATTTATCTAAGTTTTTAGAGTGTATATGTAGATTTGTTAAGCTAACATTTTTATTTTTGAATTGTACGCTTGGTAAATTATTTGAAAATTTTGGAACAATTCTTTTTGATTTTATTTCACGCCCAACAATATCTTTAGTATTAACCCATCTTCTTTTAAAAATATAATTTCCTCTTCTATGATGCATACCATTAAAAAACTGTCCGTAACTGGCTGGATCAAAAATAATATTTATATCAGAACTATATGGTAAAGACGGAAGAATGTTAAACATATCATCATTTTTTTCTTTAATGATGTTCAACATTCTCATCTCGTGCAATGGACTTCCTTTGCCATAGTGTTTTGTTAGAGAGTCAATATTCTTAAGAAGGCTATCAAATTCCTCAATAAGTTTTTTAGTTAGTATATTTGTTGGAAAGTATGAATATCCAAATAATAAGTCATTAAAGTTACTCTGAGTTATATTTATTTTGTCTTTTACAAACAATTTATTTCTATTTAACTCTTTAAATGATTTGTAAATTAGAACATCATTATCAAAATGAATAAAGGAATCTATTTTTAATCTATTTGAAATTTCGTGTAAAGCATAAATTCTTAAGGCAGATGTAAAAAAAAGAGGATATTTTTCTTTTGAATAAGGTGTATTGTCATAATAGTCGATTAGAAAGTCCTTTTTTTCATTAAGTGCCGGAAAATCAGAAAAATAAAGATTGTTCAAGTTTTTAAAATTATTCTTGCGATTGCTTAAAAAATATATCTCTGAATCTGGGTCAACACTTTTTATACTATTCAGCGTGTATTTTATATAGTCAGGCGTATTACCATAATTAAATAAAATATAATTCATAATTTACTCAACAACATAATACCAATATTGATTATGAATTTAAGACCTCATTTATAAAACCTAATACATTGTGAGGCAGAACATATTCTGGAAACTTATTTTCTTTAAACCAGGGCTCAGCTAATTTTTCCAAATATAGTTCTTTGTTTGTTTCTAGATCCAGTATCTCAGCTATTAATTCCTCATCATCCTCATAGTTAGTTGCATTAATAAATGATTCGGAATTAAAATCCTCATTAACAAAATCTGATCCCCAATATATCGGAATACTGTTGACACTCATTGGGTGTAAAATCTTTTCAGTAACATATCCATGGCCAATCTCATTTTCAAATGCAATGTTGAATCTAAAGTTTGAAATATATTTTATCTTCCATTTTTGATCGCCTCTCCCCTTTATTTTTTTTCCAGTATTATTTAGCAATGACCCACCACAATCAACATATTTTTTTGAGTGCAATTTTGGAACAAAATCAAGACGCTTTCCAGAGGGGTTACTGGCAACAAATGAACAAAAATTTTTGTTAATCTTTTGATCTTTTTTAACAAATAAAAGATCTTCTTTTCTTATTAAATAAGCCTGGTCTCTTTTTTTATTGTACGGAACATTGAACCAATTTATAAACAATGCCCAAAGAGGAAGTCTGTAGTTCCTATGATCATCATTATTTAAAAATGATATTGATGCATGACAATCTTCATAGTTTGCTTGTATATTTTCTCCAGTAAAAAATATTTTTCTGGTATTTGTATTATCAAAAAATTTATGTTGTTTCTCTTTTCTGTAATCAACAGAAAAAAATAAAAGGTCAGGGTTTTTCTCATCAATTACAACATCGTATTCTTTATTCAAAAGGTGGTAAAAATAGTTATCTTCTTTCATAAGGTTTGGCCAAAAATCTACAAAATTAATTCTTATCTTTTCTTTTTTCATCAAATTTTTCTCAATATTTTTTTATTAATCAATCAATTTTATTATTATCACTTTTCAAGAATATTTTTAAAAAGTCGAAAACATAAAGAAACGGTTTATCAAGTTGTAGTATTTTAAATGTAATTATTTTCTTAAGTAAAATGTAAAAATCGTTTTTTTTATTATTAAATACTATATGATATTTATGAAAAATTTTAAAGTGCTGTTCATGATAGTAATTTGATATTTTATCAATACCTCCATATGGTGTCCATGGTTTTGTACTTCCAGAAAAATGAAGAAAAAATACATTGTTATCCATATATTTCATCATTTTATAATTGTCATCATGATTTGCCCAAAAATTAAAAGTTTTATCTATTTCTACATATTCTCCATCAAAGTATGAGTTCATGGCATCTTGATCAGCTAGTGTAATTTTTTGACCTAATTCGTTTATTTTACTTATTAATTTATTTTGTATATTTAAGTCTCTCCATTTTTCTAAGTCTACAAATAATATTCCAGCATTAAAGTATGATTTTTTCATATTCAATCTTTTAAAAAGTTCAGGTTCGTCATTAAATTTCGCATCAGTTTTTGCAGCTACAATATTATTTGATTTTTTTAGTTGATCAATAATATCCAAATACTCTTTTTCGACATTTTTTAGACATAATATGTCTGGATCAATATAAAGTATGTGTTTAATATTTTTTTCAATATATTCATTCATAAATAATCTATAGTAAGTTGCTTCAGAAAAATGAGCATTACCAACATCAAATGGTATTATTCTTTTCTTCTCGAATTTTTTAATCGTTAAATTTACATTTTTAAAATTTGTTATTTTTTTTGCATATTTTTCAAATGTTTCTGGTTCTTTGTGAATGATAAATAAATTTATATCTCTGTGATTTTTTTCTATAAAGCTCATTATTGAAACTAATGCCTGCACATTGTAGTTTCTATCAAAACAGTACAATAAATTAATCATATTGAAACGAAATCAACTTTTTTTATTTATCTTTTTACTAAAATACATCTTATTAATAATAAGACTAGTCATTTAAATACTTTTATTATTCACTATACAAAGTTAAGTGAAAGAAAAGCTGTTGTTGATAAGTTGTTTAAGGACAAATATTTTAAACTTGAGTACATAACAGAATATGATCAAGAAGATCTTGCAACCACAAATTTAAATGATTTTTATTTAGATGACGAAGCTACGTATTTAAAAAAGTCAAAATTATGGTCTCAAGACAATGCATATAGAAGACTTAATAATGCTGAAATATCCTGCACTTTGAAACACTTTGAAGCTATTAAAAAATCCTCAGAATCAAATCATGAAGTTTCTTTAATTATCGAAGATGATGTATTGATATTTTCTAAATTTTTTAAATCTAAATTAAAGAAAGTACTAAGACTCGACTCCGATTGGGATTTGTTATTTATTGGACAAGGAATAAGTAAAAATTTTATATTAAAAAACATAAATAAAAAAGGTGAATTGAAATCAAAACTTTATGAGGTCGAACACCCTGCAACTAATTGTGCTGAATCATACTTAATTAAAAAAAATGCTGCAAAAAAAATATTTAAGAATATGCTTCCATTCAATATGATATCTGATTGGGAATTAGCTTTTCAAATTTATGATTTAGATTTAAAAGTTAAATGGCTTTACCCGCCAATATTCTATCAAGGCTCTAAAAGTGGCAAGTATAAATCTGAGCTGAGATAATTAGAATTTATTCATGACTGTGTGTATGAATTACTTAAAAAAAGTCGATAAATAAACGTGATAAGGTTGAAGTATGTCAAAAAATAGGAAATATTTATTAACGTATGGAACTAAAGATTTTTCAATTCAAAAGAAACATATATGTCACTTAGCAAAAAGAACTCAGTTTTTTGATGATTATATATCGCTTTCTCCAACTGATTTAAGTTTAGATTTTCAAAATAAATTTTCTGATGTACTTTCTAAAAGTAGAGGTGCTGGATATTTCTTATGGAAATACAAAATAATACAGGAAACATTAAATCAAACAAATATAGATGATATTGTCTTCTATATTGATGCTGGATCAACTATAAATTACAATTCTTCGAAAAAATTAGATGAATATTATGAAAAATTATTATCAGGGAATCAGTCTCATTTTGCTTTTAGAATGAATCACATTGTTGAAAAATTTTATACAACAAAAGAACTATTAAATTATTTTGATCTTACAACAGAAAGTAAAGAAGCTAATGAGGGTCAATTTATGGCAACAGTCCTTATGTTTAAAAATTGTAAAGAATCATTTGGATTGCTAGATGAATTTGAAAAAGTCGTATTAACTGATCCAAAATTAATTACAGATTATTATTCAAGACACTCTCAAATAAAGGGATTTCAAGAACACAGGCATGATCAAAGTATATTTAGTCTCTTAAGTAAAATATACGGATGTGAAGAGATTGAAGATGAAACATATTTTAAAGATAAGCCACATTTACAGTATGAATATCCTGTTTTAACAGTTAGGAAAAGAAAATATAAGTTTCATAGAAAAATTATTTTTTATTTGCTTTTTCCATATATGATTAATAAACCATTGTATTTCAAAGATAAACCATCCATAATCGAAAAAATTATATTTAAAATTTCAAAAAAGTTACATAGCTTAATTTACTAAAGTTACTTTAATTTTTCTAAAACACCGCAATAATATCTTTTACACTTAATCATTTCAAATTTAAAATCTGATGAAATAGAGTTACTCACTACTTGCCATACGTTTAATGCATACTCAGGGATATCTTCTATGAATAAAATTCCACCTTTTGAAAGGTTCTCTAAAGAAAATAATAAAGTATTTAAATTGGCACTTTGAGAATGTAGACCATCATCAATCAAGTAATCAATATTATTTTTGTATATAGACAATATCTCATATGTTTTAAAATCATTTTGATCTAAGAAATAAGTCACAATATTTTTTTCATCAAATAAAACTCTCTTGTCTACATCGCAACCAATAATTTTTGAATTCGGATATGCATCCGAGAAAGCATATAAAGAAGCGCCAGGATTACCTTTATTACTCATATTTGAAATTACATCCTCATTGTTCGTTCCAATTCCAATTTCAACAAGTACAAAATTATCTTTTTTACCAATATAATGTGAATAAATTTTGTGATAATCGTGAGAAGTAGATTTATCACTTTTATATTTTTTGAATAACTTATCAAGGTATTCAACATGTTCTATTTCTACATTCAAATCATCTACATCAATAATGTCTAATGTTCTTTTTAACTTTGATATTTGAGAAAGAATAGGAAGTATTGAATTAATATTATTAATTATTGAGTTTTCATACATTTTATAGTTTCCTGAACTTGCTGGCTGAAAGGTTGGAAATGTAGTTTGTATATTATGTTTTGTACTTTTCTTTTCAAGTGTTGATTTCAATACTTGTTTTAGAGATTTATAAAGTTTTTTTATTGAAGCTTTCACTGAATCTGGAATAATTTGTTTAATATTTTTAATCATTTCTTTAAAATTATATGACCAAATATTTTCTAATACAATTTATCAAATCAATGTTTGTATAATCAAGATTGTCTATAAAATGAAATACTTTAAAACTCTAATTTATAAAATATTGAAATTTTTTGGATATTCGCTTCTAAAAATAGAAAAAGAAGACCAAAAGCTTTTCTTTGAATACTTCCCAAAAAATGTTGTTCATAATATAAAAAACAAAGATACTTTTTACAAGGTATTTGCTGAACTTGATGAGGATGATTTAAAAATTATCGATATAGTGTTTAAAAATAATTTAACCATGGTTTCGTTCGAAAGGGTGATAGATACTATTTTAGCCGTTAAGTATGTTGTTGAGAGAGGTCTTGATGGTGATTTTGTAGAGTGTGGTCCTTATCGTGGAGGTAATTCGATAGCTGCAAAACTGAAATTAGAAAATTCTAATTCAAATAAACAATTATTTTTGTATGATACATTTACTGGTATGTCTGTTCCAAATCCAAATATTGATAAAAGCCTTCTTCAAAATCTAAATTCTCTAGATATACATACTGAAAATCAAGAAGAGGATTTCAATAAATGGTGTTATTCATCAATTGAGGAAGTTAAAAATAACTTTGATAAGTTTGGAAATGGTTATGAAAATGTCAAATTTATTAAGGGAATGGTTGAAGAAACATTAATTAATGAAGATAATTTACCAGATTCAATAGCTGTTTTACGACTTGATACAGACTGGTATGAATCAACATTATTAGAACTAGAAGTTTTATATCCTAGGTTGGTTAAAGGTGGTGTTTTATTAATAGATGACTATGGCTATTGGGAAGGTTCAAGAACAGCAGTTGAAGAGTACTTTTCTAGACCTGATACTTCAGATAAACCATATCTTGCTAGATCAGATTTTGATGGAAGAATTGGAATAAAGATTTAATAACTTAGATTTTTTTTAAAATAAACAATATCTTATTTTTAATTTTTACAAAGGTTTTAAAGATTTTATAAAGAATCTTTTGGAATAAAGAATAGTCCTCTAATGGAAATCTAAGATATTTTGGAATAAATTGATATCTACTAAAGTCAAATTTTAAAAAATGCCATCTCAAATTAATTTGCTTTTGTGTAAATAGTAATTCTCCGTTATAACCATAAAATACACTTATTTTTGTATCTGAATCATCTCTTTCTTTATTTAAATCTAATAATAAAAAATTATTTGTTTTAAAAATATTATTACTTAGGAAAAATAAATTTGTATCAGTTATTGCAACAGGAACATACTCTTTTTCTTTGGCCAAATTGATAATTGATTTTGCACTAGATCCATGTCTTACTTTTATATTGTCTGGTTGTATGTACTCGATATCATTTGGAATTGTTGGATTATATTCAATAATTACAATTTTTGGTGAGTACAAAGAAATACTTCTAAATATTTGATAATCGTGGCCATCGATATCAATGGATAAAATATCAAAATTTTGTGATATTTTTTCTTTTGATAAAATTCTATCTAGCATGAGATTTCCTTTTTCAAAAACATATGAATTAATATTCTTAGATTTATAATTTTTAGTGTTAAGCTCTAATTTTTGAAATCTCTTTTTGTCAGGTTCGATAAATATTCCTTGATAACCATTATTTTTAAGGAGATTAAAACAATTAGAGTTGGTTTTTCCATCGTGTGCACCAAACTCGACAAATTCTTTTGATTTTTCAATTGAAAGGTTTTCCAAAATTTTTTTAATTATTCCATCTTCACCAGATTGAGAATAAATATTTTCTTTAAACTCATTGAGGTTAATTTTGTTATTTTCTTTATTCATAATCTTTATTTAAATATTTTCA
>CEPU01148959.1_pt1 | contig 19519 bp, 18 predicted proteins | sample 530471 | NCBI WGS metagenome assembly CEPU01 (sample SAMEA2620194, study PRJEB7988) | marine metagenome | biome: marine biome (ENVO:00000447); feature: surface water layer (ENVO:00002042); material: "saline water (ENVO:00002010), including plankton (ENVO:xxxxxxxx)" | depth 5 m | reverse complement strand
AACCAAATGAAAACGACCCCTTTAACTGACAGAATATTAACGATTGAAAGTTATAACAGCTATAAAGCAGAAATGGACATTAGGACAAAAGTCCCAACTTCAGATGCGCCTATTGATGCAATTGAATATCAACTGTTTATGATGGATGAATATATCTTACCACCACAGTTTGATTTCACTAGAGTTCCAAGAAATGCTGCAGCCCGGGATATACCAACCCCATTTATGATGTATTTCTTTCAATTTCATGCTTCTTTTGATAGGGAAGATCTGTCGAATATCTGGCAAAATCTTTATCCAAAATCGCCTGAGAGTACAGCCAGTCCACGATATTCATATACCAATGAGCAACTATTGGGAAGACTGAGACCACATAATGATATATCGTATGTTAGCCACTACTTGGAAACAGTAGAGCTTAATGGATCTCCTCTGTGCCCAGCTGACAATCCCAGATCCTTATTCTCGCCATCTGGTGATAATAAAACAAGGTGGATGGTTTTTAAAGTTAAGCAGCGTGGCGTCAATAGTCTTGAAAAAATAAGAAGAAGATCTATTGACCCAAGAGAAGAAAATATAGAAAGCTTGCAATATTTAGCTGCTGCAAAAAGTTCAGAAACTGGGTTAACTTTACCGAAGAACTTACCAGGCAGAAGAGAAGACGGTACAATGGACTTGCAGTTTAACTGGCCATACGATTACTTTTCGTTTGTGGAACTAATTAAGCTAGATGCTAAAATCGATAGTTTCAACTATCTGAATAATGACGAATAATAAAATAGGTGATATTTTATAAATGGCTTTTTTTGATAAAAAACAAGATGTTTTAGATATAAAACTTACTCAATTTGGAAAGAATCTTTTAGCTCGCGGAGCCTTCAAACCAGTTTTCTACAGATTTTTCGACGACGGAATATTATATAATTCGGAGGCTGCTGGTTTTAGCGAGCCACAGAAAAGGTCGGAGGAAAGAATAAAAGAATCTCAGAGGCTAGATACCCAACACCTAGTTGTTGGCGTAGAAACAAGATTCGATGAAAACCAAAATCTTATAAATTCTGGTTCCATGAAGACTTTCATGGAAATAAAGAGAAGACAAGACCCCTTAATAGCAGATAAGATTTTGAAATACCCACTGTCGAATACAAAAATAAATTCACAAACTGCACCATCTTTTAGGGTAAATATTTTAGACTCAGAAATTAGCAGCTCTTCTGACACAATAAATGTTGAAGGTATTTCACTTCCTGTGCCACAGTTAAACATTTCTTCATCATTTGAGTTGATAGAAGACAGAACAAGACAGCACGATATTGATCCTGGTATCTTAGATTATCAAGTTTACATAGATCTGCTATCTAACAATATAGGCTTTGTAGATAATAGTGAGTTGAGAGTTACGGAGAAAAATATCATTATAGATATAGAAGAAACTGACATAAACCAACTAAGAGAAAACTTTGAAATAGAAATTTTTGAAATAGATGAAAACAACGATATAGTAAAAATTGAATCAGAGGAAGAGTTTAAAAAATATTTCACAATTGAAGTAGACGATGAAGTGATCAAAGACTCTACTATCACACCAAGACATGGCCGCTTTTACAGGGATGACAAATAAAAATGCCTAGCCATACCCCTTTAGTGTCGTCAGAGATAATACCTGAGTTTGCTATTAGAAAGATAATTGTGTCTAATGAAAAAGCTACGATACTTTGCGCACTTATGAGACCTAGAGACATAAATTATGATAATTGGCTAGGTTCAAGCGAATTTAATCCATACGTAAAATATTATTTTATTGCCGTCCCTAAATTAAGCGAATTAGAATTATCACGTTTTTATTACCCATCTTTAAGAGTCGAAGGTTTATACTCTATTTCCGGAGGTAGAAACCTAGCACTTTGGGAAACTGTGCTTGGACCAAGAAACCAAACAGAAGTTGATAACAATAGACCAAACCCTTTTAACCTAAAAGGATACACAGCAGTCACATTAGAGGAAATATTGCAGGGTCAATACTTTTTAAAAGACCCGCTTATCGCAGCAGAAGATCAAGTGCCAATAAACCAAGGACTTTTAGACGACCCAGAAGGCTATAATACTTCTTTTGAAGTTACAATTGATTTATTAAATAACCCACTTGGCGAACAAGAAGAAGAGCTAAACATTATGGCATTTGCACAAATGGATTTACTTAGACTAAAAGAGGATTTCGGTCTTAGAGCTATGCGCCCTTTGTCGCAAGTAGGATCAGAATTAATATATGAAAATTGCCTAGTTAGGTCAAGGCAGGGGTTTCGCACTAACGGCTACATGGTTGTCCCAGAAACAAGAAGAGTGTTTTTTATGGAAAATGGGGAAGCCTACACGGGACCAGCTCATTATCATTCAGAAGATAGCCCGGCCCCATCTGGCTATGTTGGCTGGATGGCTGGCCCTGCCCAAGGTGAGATGCAAGAAAGGGAAAAACTTTCTGTAAGAGAAATAGAAAACACAAAAGTTGTATCAAGAATTTTTGTACAAAGAGCACTTTCACTAGAGGGTATGAACCTCTCGCAAGATAGGGTGTACAACGGCTACAATGGAAATGAGTCATCAGACATATTTGATCCAGATTTGTTATCTTTTGGGGATCAAATCTTGCAGGCTTTAAATGTACAGCTTGGGCATTTATCGTCTATTAGCAGGGACAGGGTCAGTCAGTATGCCGACACTCTAAGGGATCTAACTATAACATCCTTAAGAAGAGGTAACATCAACTTAACAGATACATCAATAGATCCAGAAGATCTAGCGTGGGTGTCGACAGATGAGGAAAGAATATATCATGGCGGCATAATTTTATTAAAAATGGATGATATAATTACATCTAATTCTGCACTAGGGTATATCTACAATTTGCACAACAATAGCGATTCGAACACTAGTAGGAATATTTTAACAGAAATAATGCGACTTTCCAAGGTAGAAAATTTTTCAGTTTCGCGAGTTAGATTAACTGCACACCCACAAGGCAATAATTCTGTTTCATCACCAGATTATGAGGACTACGATAAAAATCAAATAGAAAAACATCTTATCAGAACCAGTGCGCCCAGAGCCGGATCAACACAATCTATTATTACCGCGGCCACAAATACAGATTCGAGTATTTTTGAACTTCAGCCAAAAGTTACAAACAAAACAAAGACTATTATTATAAAAGATTATGATTTATTCCGCCATACAAATAAAGCAAAGTACGAATACAATCTTGAAATAACTTTAGAAGATGGTATACTGTGCTACTTAGAAGCAAAAAAAGAAGAGTATAGCCTGGCCCTTAAACAGTATTCTGAATATGTCAATGAGGCTTCGAGGCCCTATCTAGACTATAGACAATCAAATTATTATAATGGCAGTCAGTTTGAAAATGGCTTACAAGATCAACAAAACAGAGAACAAGCTAATGCAGTTGGAAATTATAACTATTCAATAGGTGACTTTTCAGAATTTTTTAAGGAAAGATCACAACAACTTAAATATAGAAGCGATAATATAGTTGATTTATATGCTGAATTGTTATATGTTTTAACTGCAAAAGAGCAGTTTAACTCTGACGAACTAAAACAAGTCAAAAGATCGTTGCTAGCTAAGAACACTACGATAGAAACATTAGAATATTTCTTAGATATAGCACAGAAACTAGAGTTAAAATTAAATTATCTTCTAGAGCCATACAGGGTGATACAACCAAGTATTCTTGACTTGGGTAATAAGAAGAAAAATATTTCAAATACAGTAAGGTTTCCAAATAAACTAATAAAAGTTTCGGGACGTGCAAACATAATAGCAAAAACGTTTCCAAACAATTCTGTGTTCCTTCGCGCGGCATTACCTAGAATACCGACACAGGAAGAAATCACAGTAAGTGGCTTGCCTACTTTACCATTAGCTCCTGTAGCACCTTCTCTGTTTTATGGTCTAACAGAGGCGGTAGTGATACCTCGAGGAAATACGGATGAAGGTGCCTTCTCACTAGACACTGAAAGAACTTTCAGAAGAGAAACAATAGTGAGTACCAACCAGTTAACTACCGATGAACAATTTGAGCAGGCAAATTCAAGAGTTCAAGCGGCGATACAAAAAAGTAATTTTGCACCGGTGACGAAAACTGAAAATACAATGTCTGTCTTAGATGAATTAGACGAAGTTGACAACCTTTTAACACAGTACGGGGGCGCATCTTTGGAGTCTATGATCACTAAGGCTACTGCAACATCTGAGTCAGAGATTCTAAACAAAGGGATAGAAAAAGATAAGTTTATGACAAAAGATCTACAATCTTCCATAGTTAGTTCAGTAGTGCTTTCTGATAATTCTGAGTCATTTGAAAAAGAAATGGAAGAAAAATACAAAGAGACTTTTGCAAACAGAGAGGCGCTCAAAGAGGTCTATAATACAATCAAGACTACACTAGCTGTAAATAGTTCTATTAAGAGGGCTAAAAACGCTGCGACTTTTAAGGAAAAGGTCCAACAAGGTAAGAGTGGTATCGCCTTAAAAGCAGAGAAGGAAAAAGAAAATCAAAAAAATAAAAAAGCTTTAACAGAAAAATCTTTTATCCCGATGGCGATTAGTCCAAATGGCCTTGTCCCAGCGACAGAAGTTGTAGAGCCAACAATTGTAATATATAAAAACCAGTCAAGCGCCTTGGGTAACGCGGTTTTGACAGACAATGTTATACTTTTACAATCACAGCAAACAACAGTAAGAGATGACAATAGGCAAGATTATCGAACTGCTAGTTCTAACGTTCCAATATCAAACCGTAATCAAAGTACATTATCTTCTGGAGTCGCTAGTTCTAATAGCTCAATAACAAATCGTAATCAAAGTACACCAAGCGGGACTAGTTATTAATATTAGGTAGGTATAATTTATGGCCATAAGAAATCCGTGTGACGAACAAAGACAAGAACCTGAGATTCAACCAATACAGTGCCCTCCTGGCCAAGTCTTATCCAGCAACGGCAGGTGTATACCCTCGTGGATGATCCGCCCACAGACCAATATTATTCCAACAACTGTTCTTCCTCCGGTTCAGGATCCCTTTGCAAGAGAAGTGGCGATAGATGCTGGTCAACCGCCTCCGCCGCCAAGTCCACCAGAGGCTCCGCCTCCTGAAAATATAGATGAATTAATAGAAGAAGGAGCTATTACGGAAATACCTTATGTCTCGGCAACTCGTGATTTGACCACGATTAATGAAGAGAATTTTTATGTCTTAAGCGAAGATGCGCGCACCCGCATTGAGGAGGCCAGGATGAACCATTCGTCAGTCTGGTTAAGGCAGAAAAACTCAGAAGACCCAGTGATAGATGAAATTGACAGGTTTAGGTTGTGTTTATTAAATTTTTGGAATTTTAATGGGGAATACGAAAGCATAACAGTTAGACCAGCAGGTGATAGTCGTTTACCAGAACCAAACTCGATACAACTTAACCAGCCATCTGGACACGAGCTGCTTGAATATTCTTTGCTTGTGTTGAGATCTGAATTACCCGAGCTTAATAATCCAGCGCTAACCTATTGGAAAATGGATATAGATACTGATGGTTATAAATTGATGGAAAACATGCCATTTCTGTTTCCCAGAGTATCTATTGAACAAATAAAGGACTATTTCGAACAAGGAACAGCCGAAACACACATCATGGATATGTATATGGCCGGCGCAAATTCATCAGCATGGCTCTTGGACAATAGAGAAGAGTTCTGGCGACAAAATCCAGATAAATTTTCTTTTCTTGTCGGCGGTAATATAGAATATGATAAAAGGTTTTTCGATTATACGTTCGATGCACCCGCAGCGTTTTTTGAAAGTGAGATGAATAATATCATAATTTCACCATTTGATAGTGCAGATATCGCCGTTAATATAAGAAACCAAGAATTACATCAGGACCTAGAAAGTGAACTAGAAATACCAAGTGTGTACCAATATTATCAATCTAAACAAACAGAAAGGTTGATAAACAATAATCAGCAATTAGAAGATGTGTTACCACCTGGCTTAATAGAATTTAATCAAAGTTCAATTGCAAATTACGAAGAGTTTTCAAACGAAAATGAATTTATGTCCAAGTCTGTATTAAAATTTCCAAGCACTCGTGTTGAATCACTAGAGGAGATAAATAAAGCAATTAAAGGATCATTGAACAATTATTGTGAAATATCTATCAACACTACACAAGGTGGCCCGATAAACGCTGCACTACAAAGAAACAAGATGGACACCTTAATATTACAATTGCTAAAACCTAACATTGATTCAGCAGAAAATCCAGAAGGATACAGATTAGTAAATGCAGTAAAAAAGATGGAGAAGACATTCACAAAAGTCCTAGACGACCAATTTGTAGCACCAGACCCAGAAAACACCATAGACGTAACTGTTAATGATAAGGCGGTGCAAAATGTTATAGATCATATACACGTTGATATCGATCAAATGTTAACCTACCCAAACCAATTTAATCTTGAATTATTTTGGCCTCGAGACTTAGAAGAGTATCCACTTTATTATCATGGCTGGGACAATGAAAGACTTACTAGGCTTGAAGAGCTTATAAGAAGTGAAATATTTTCAGATCAAATGAATCAAATAATCGAAGATGGAAAATTTCAAAGATCTTATGCAGACTTGCTATATGGTAGAAAAGCATATGCTGAAGTGATTGGGTATAAAATAGAAAAGCACAGAATTGTACAGAATGAATTCGGCCAGGAAGAAGAAATAAAGATACAAGAAATACTATTGATGGACAATGACGCGATAGAAAGATTTGAATTTTTAGATACTCAAATTATACCTGATCGTAAATATAAGTATAAAATATTCACCATCAATTTTGTTATAGGTACAAAGTACGAGTATAATGATCAGGCTAGTTCTTATACTTGGCTAGAAAACGATCAGGAAACTGTTCGTCCTGCACTGCCTCCAAAGACACCCGCTCGTTTGGCTATAAATGTTCGATCTGGACGCTCAGTTTCCATCATTTATGCCCCTTTCTTTGAAAAGGTAGTGTCAGCTGCAGACAAGCCGCCAATAACCCCACAAGTTAGCTTTCTGCCTTATCAGGGAGTTGATAATAAGTACGCGATACTTTTGCAATCTGGTTTTGGTGAGATACTTGAAAAACCAATTGTAGTATTAAGAGAAGATAAGGATATAATACGAGAGATATATAGAACTCAAAATAGAAGGGCCGGTTCTGAAATTTTGTATAGATCCGATTCTTTACCAAATGAGTTTGAGTTGATAAGAATAGAAGAAGAGCCTGAAACTTATCGCGACTTTGAAAGTCCTTCAGCAACAATAATTACAAAACAGGCAACAGGTAAAACAGCATTTTTTGTCGTTGACGCTGAACCAAACAAGTATTATTATTATACGTTTAGGACATATGATGATGGCGGAATCTCTAATCCAACAGAAGTTTTTAGGGTTAGAATGGTAAGTTACCAGAACGGCATATTTATGGAAGTAGAAGCTTACGAGATGTACAAAAAACCAAAAGAACTAGATATATCTTTTGCTAAAGTTATTAAGATAAGTCCCAACACAGAGCAAAAAATGATAAACTTTGAAAAAGTATTTCAAGGATTAGAGGCACAACAAGAGGGCTCAGAGTCTTTGCTTCGAAACATTAGAGAGGATCTTGGTTTAGAGGCCCAAGCAGACACAACAGAGTTTCAAAAGACAGCACCAAATTTAGACATTTTAAAACTTGGTAAAAAAACTGACAATGAAAGTGTCTGGGGTAAAAGATTCAAGCTTAGATGTACGTCTAAGACAACGGGTAAAAAAGTAGATATTAATTTTACTTTTACACAAAGCAAAATCAAACTTGAACGCGAGTAATGAAAAAGAAATATAAAAGGATTATTTAAAGTAAAATACTATTTACTATTGATTTTTGATAATTAAGAGGAGTTTATTGATGGCTTTTTTAGACAATTCCGGAGACATAATTTTAGATGCTGTCTTGACGGACGCTGGTCGTCAAAGGATGGCAAGAGGAAATTTTAAAATTACCAAGTTTGCTTTTGGTGATGAAGAGATCAATTATGGTATCTACAATGGATCGCACCCAAGTGGTTCCGCATTTTATGATTTAGAGATCATGCAGACACCAATTCTTGAGGCATTTACTAACAATACTTCTTTGATGAAGAGTAAACTAGTCTCCATGGATAGGAACAATATCTTATATATGCCTATGTTTAAGTTAAATGACAACAAGGGCAACAGGAGTCAGACAGCCGCGGCTAATGCATTTTCAGGCGGTTACATATTGTTAGCAGATACTAACACGGAGCAAGATAGCACTGGCGCCCCACTTGCGAAACCCTATAGTCGAGGCATTCTCCTAGGTGCACAAGCAGCAATCGACGGCGCAGATACAACACACATCGCAGTTGATCAAGGTATTAACTCTTCCGAAGGAGGTATATCTTTTAAATCAGAACTTCCAGATGATCTTTTAGAGACTGCATTTTTGATAAGAGTTGATCACAGACTAATTCAATTACATGAAGTTGCAACTAGGGCAATCGCCGGCGGACTCACAACACGATCTCTTCAAAACCAATTTGTTGATGATGACGGTATCGCATCATATTATGTCGCTCTTGGCGATGGGACAAGAACAGTGGAAGGTAAGCCTGGATCTGCAGCGCAGCTAGTAGATAAAAGACAAAGGTCAACAATCATAGGCCAACCAGAGCCTAGGACACAAGAACAAATTAATGAAGTATTCCCTGGGCCGTTAGGATCTATACTTAGAATTTACCCAAGAGCTTCATTGCACGTTCAGCAGTCACCAGCTTTGTTTGATGAACTGGGATCATCGGGTACTAATTTAGCTATAACAAGCGTAGATACTGTAGCTGCATATAAATTTATTGATACATTAATTAATGTTGTTGGTGTAACAACTGGTTACTCAATTGACATTCCTGTTAGAATAGTAAGAAAGACTTGATAGTTTAGGAGATAATAATGGCTAATACATTTTTTAAACCTTTTTCCGAATCAGATAGAACCAGTTCTAGAACACTGCTTCACGAGGTTATACCAATTACGGGCACTCTAGTGTCGGGAACATATGACAATCACAACAATGTAAAAAGCTTTTCTCATGGTATGTTTAAATCGGTGTACGATTATCCGTTCTTGAGTTCATCTGCTAATCATGCTTTTGATGTTACGTTTGGTTATCATGCATCCTCTTCGTTCTCGGGCTCGACTAGTACACAACACAACAAAAAGCTTAACATTTATTCTCAAATGGCCCAAGTCCTTTCTGGGTTCGATACAAACAGTAAAATTAGAAGATTTGATAAGGATGGTAACCTTGCGGATACGACCACTGATAAATATAACGAAGCTTGGTTTCTTACATTTTCAAGGCTCTTAGTTAAAGACGAAATTAAAAAAGGCAGTTTCAGTATGTCACTGGCCACATCTACTTACGGTGACACCAATGATAGTACTGTAATCACACTGACTGATACAGGGGCAGAGACAAACTATAACACAAATTCTCCTGCAGGTGAATATGGATTTCTTAAATTTACAGATGTAGCTGCCAGCGCGGTTATGACTGTTAGTGGCAACCCAGACACCAACCAAACATTTACGTTGACTGATGCCGGCGGCGACTCTGTTGTATTTACATTTAGTAGACTAAACAATACAGTTAATGGAACTAGCATTGGCATCCAGGCAGTCCTTGGCAATAATGCTAACATTGCATCCAGAATACAGCAAGCAATTGCAGCAAGCAGTTTAGCAGTAACCGCTGTGCAAGATGGTGTGACTGTAACGATAACGCAAAATACCGGCGGTACTGCTGGTAACAAAGCTCTGGACGTATCATCAGTTGATGGAATTTCAGTTCCTGATAATACATTTAAGCTCGGCCGCAATGGCGCCGACGCAGGTCTTTTATATTACCAAGCTGGTGTAGCTGTCTTGACAGGCTCTATATTTGGAGATCAAGATACAGTAGTTTTATCAGGAAGTACCACCACTAGCAGAGATTTAAGAAACATGGCAACAGGCTCAACGATCGATGCTATGTCGGATGCTTTTTTGCATAGACTAACCAATGTCCAGTTCAATAACACAACTGAGTTAAATTCGACGATATACTTTTGTAGAGCGAACCACAATGAATTTAATTACAGTTCAAACCCAACATACCTTAAAGATAGTAAAGTGGTAGTGAAGGGGGACAATAGACTTGCACCTCCTAGGTCTTATGTTACAACTGTAGGTTTATACTCAGCAGACAATGAGCTTTTAGCTGTTGCAAAGCTTTCTGAGCCGCTTAGAAAAGATCCAACTAATGAATTGACCTTGAGGGTCAGACTGGATTACTAAAAATGACTTACAGAAAGTTTGGAGGACAGGACCTGATTTATAGTACCCTGGTCACCAAACCGGAGTATAACTTTTTAATTTTCAGTGGCTCTGTCTATAAAAATAACAATATACTATTGGATGGTGATTTCTCTAATAAAGTAACACATGTCGCCAACGGGCAAGTTAGCTTACATGAACTGAATGTAAACAGGCCATCTGACTCTCTAGTATATTCTTATATAGAAAAAGACACAACTAGATACGCCAATAGAAGCATAAGTACTTCACAGTTTGACGACCAAAATCAATTTGCAAATGCAAGTCAAATAACGCAAAGTTATCCTATGAAAGCAGGACTTAGTAGAATTTTTGTTCCTTCTGGTGCAGAGTTTAGCGATCATGGTTTTTCAAACATTGGCTCAGCCACCACCGCCGCGGCAAATAAAAAATATATTAGATCACTAAGGAACGTAATTGAAAGTAGAAACATTTTTGGCCAGAACTTTTCCTATGGAGACCTTGGCACCAAAGAGGTGAATATGATTTGTGTTCCAGGTATTTTTTATGGTTCTAAAATAGATAAAAAATCGATAGAATTAAACTATTATGTTACAGGTGCTCTGGTTGGTCAGCTTAAAGATGTCAACGGTGATGGTATACTGATAGAGACAACGGGCTCTCAAGCAGGCGCAATAGCTGGCATGGCATTGTATGAGCAAGGCATAATGCTTCTTACTGGTTCTTGGGACATTAGCGGGGGATCATATTCAGATAAATTTTTCTCTTCTTCGCCATCAGCGATGACTTGGAAGAGCTTTGGAACGGGCTTACCTGTTGTCGGTACAGCTATAAACAGTGGAAGTGTTGTGAGATCTTCGTGTGAAGTAAAATTCAGAGGGACAAATAAGATACCAACTTTAACTTTGTTTGCGTTTGCAGAAAAAGGTATGTACAATTTTTCTGTGAATCCAACTTTTTATGTTACCGGAAGTGAAGCACCAGAGTCAAACGCCAACAAGTATTCAGAACCAAAAAGAACTATTAAAAACATTACAACCTCTGATTTTGTAAACTTTGATGCTCCTTTTAAGAGTACTACATATATTTCAAAAGTTGGAATATACGATGAGAACAAAAACTTAATAGCAGTCGCCACGCTAGCAAATCCTGTTAAGAAAACACCCGACCGTGATTATATGATAAAAATGCGCCTAGATTTTTAGAATACCATGGAAGTCAAAGGAAAATACAAGCTACTTATGGTTAGAGCAAAATATCTTAAAAACGCTCTACAAATAACAAAAGACATATTTCAGAAAGCTTATGTATCTTTCATGTCAGAATTTAATGAAAAACTTAATTCGACCAAAAGACCAAGCTCTAAAGTTAAGAAAGAACAAAAGCAAAAGGACAACAAAGAACAGGGCATCTCTACTGAAAAAAATGTAGAGGATAACCAGGAGAACGTTAAGCCAGCCGAGAAACAAAAAGATGAAAATTTAAGGCTAGCCTTTAAGCGTATAGCAAAAGAGATTCACCCAGATAAGTTATCTGGTTTACCAGAGTTTGAAAGAGAATATAAAGAAACCTTATTTAACAAAGCAAGAATGGCCTTAGAAGAAAATGATTATTATGCTATAGTAGAAGTATCGGAAGAGTTAGGTTTAGAGCCACCAGAGCCAAATCAAGAACAAATAGAAATAATAAAAAAATCGAACAGTGTTCTTGAGGTGGAAATTAAAAAGATGGAAGAGTCCTTAATATGGGCTTGGTATCACAGCGACGAAGATAAAAAGAAAAATTTAATGGAGAAATATATTGGATATCTCGAAAAACAAGGTATTAGGTCTTGATATATCTACATCAATTACGGGTGCCACAATCGTAGTAGATGGAAAAATAGTAGAGACAACGTTTTGGGACACCAGAAACAAGAAGCATTTTCCAACAATCTATCACAAAGCAAATCACATAAAAGAAAAAATAAAAAGTCTAGTCAGTAATCATAACATAACACATGTTTATATCGAGCAGTCTCTGCATTCTTTCCGTTCAGGATTCTCTTCTGCACAAACCCTCTCGACATTATCTAGATTCAATGGTATAATATCCTGGGTATGCTGGGACACACTAACAAAAGAGCCTCGAATGATCGCAGCCACTTCAGCTAGAAAGCAAGCCGGAGTTGGTATCAAAAGAGGAGACAACGCAAAAGAAAAGGTACTTCAGTTTGTTATTGACAATTATCCCAACATTGAGATACAATATACAAAGCATGGAAACCCAAAGCCTGGAACTTTGGATATGTGCGATAGTATTATTATAGCTTTGGCAGGGGATAAAATTGCAAGAGAAGAGGGAGATACTTAAAAAAGCATTTGGCAGGCCATGGTTTAGCGGTGGTGAAATGCTTTTTCACTGTCCGAAATGTAATCATGATAAAAAGAAAATGTCGGTCAATATTGAAAAAAATGCTTTTAAGTGTTGGATTTGTGGTCACTCGGGTAATAAAATCTCTTATCTTATTAGCAAACACGCCCCAGAATATTATGCAGAGTGGTCTAGTATCGCGGAGGAAGTAGATTTATCTAAGTACGAATTTATTTTTGATGAACCAGCTGAGACTCCAGACCAGATTATTAACCTTCCTTTAGAATTTAAGTCTTTAACAGGTACACCAGTTGGGCACAAGAATAAAGCTCTTTCGTATCTGTACTCAAGAGATATAACAGATTTAGATATCCTTCGGTGGAAAATAGGATTCTGTGATTATGGAGAATATGAAGGTCGTATTATTATTCCATCTTTTAATCTAAAGGGTCAATTAAATTATTTTATCGCGCGCTCTTACACCGATGATTGGATGAAATATAAAAACCCTAGAGCTAGCAAAGATCTTGTATTCAATGATTTAAATATTGATTGGGATGATGATATTGTTATAGTTGAAGGAGTGTTTGATGCGATACGACACAAGAACTGCATCCCTATACTTGGCTCTAGCCTGCGAGAGAATCACAAGTTGTTCCAAAAAATATGTCGCAACAAGCATGAAGTATACCTTGCTTTGGATGAAGACGCGAAAGTAAAAGAACTAGGGATAGCAAAAAAGTTTAGAGAGTATGGCATTGCTTGCAAAAGCATTCCAGTAAATCCATATTCAGATCTTGCGGAGATGCCCCGGGACGAGTTCATTCGGCGAAAACAAAATGCAGACTTTATAACAGATTTAGACTATTTACACTATAAACTTAACTTTTAGGAGCCTAAAATGCAAATTACAAGAAGAAGACTAAAAGAGATTATCAAAGAAGAGATGGACCACCTTGCAGAAACAGGTGACCTTGAAGCCCTAACTGAATCAGAAAAGATGGCATTCCAAATCATCTTAGAAAAGCTTTCCCCAAAGCAACTAGAAGAGTTGGGCCTTAAGAGGGTCTAAGATGAAAAGTTCGCAACTTGTTAAAATCATAAAAGAAGAAGTTGACGACATATTGTCAGAAAAGTCGAATAGGCAAGAGCAAGAAGAATTCGCCAGTAGAATGTGTGCTGACAAGAAACTACGAGCTAGAGTAATAGCGGACCACAAAGCTGCGACAGACGAAACGCGAAAGCAAATATTGGCGATGTTTATGTTACAATCGAAAATGAAGTGTCCACAAGTTTGGAGATAATTCTTGACACCCTCCGAAACTTCTGCTATACTAGTCCTACAATAACGATTATCGGAGGATAAATGAGATTTGCTCATATTGCGGATACACACATCCGTAACTTAAAATATCATTTTGAATATCGAGAGGTATTCAAACAACTTTACAAATCACTGAAAGAAGAAAAAGTAGACTATATTATTCACTGTGGAGATATTGCACACACTAAGACACAGATATCACCAGAATTTGTAGATATGTGCCGCGAGTTTTTTGAAAACTTAGCTGCTATTGCACCAACCTACATTATACTTGGTAACCATGATGGTAATTTAAGAAACGGCACAAGGCAGGATGCAATTAGTCCAATTGTTAAAGCTATTAACAATCCAAACCTAATACTTCTTAGGGATGCTGGAGAGACAAAGATACACCCAGATTTTTGTTTAAACGTGTTGTCTGTTTTCGATGAGAGCAACTGGACAAAGCCATCTGACTTTGGCGCCGTTAATATAGCACTATATCACGGTGCGATTGATAAATCAAAAACAGACCAGAACTGGACCCTTGGCGGTGACCATAGCATTGAAATATTTGATAACTTTGATTTTGCTTTTCTGGGAGATATCCACAAGACTCAAAAGTTAGATAAAGAAGGTCGTATTTGGTATGCTGGATCTACTGTACAGCAAAACTTTGGCGAGTCCCTAGATAAAGGTTACTTGCTTTGGGATATTGAGGACAGAAACACTTTTACTAATAGACTTATTACGTTTAAAAACCCAAAGCCCTTTGTTACATTAGAACTTACCAAGGCCGGTAATTTACCGAAAAAGAAACCACCAGAGGGTGCAAGGCTAAGGATTGTCTCAGATGAAAATGTGACCCTAGATAAAGTTCGAAAAGCAGTTGACATTGCAAAATATCGATATAATCCGGAGTCCGTAACTTATCTTAACAGGGCTGCTGGTAAGCAGATCACTGTGCAAGCCCCGGAAGGTATAAAGAAAGAGGACTTAAGAGATCTTAAAACTCAAGAATCCCTAATGAAAGAATACCTAAAGGAGTTCGAAGTCACAGAAGAGGTAATGAAAAAAGTCTATGACTTAAATAAGAAATACAATACTCAAATCGAGGAAGGTGAAGATGTAATGCGTAATGTTCATTGGTCTTTACAGAGCCTAGAGTGGGATAACTTATTTAATTATGGAGAGGGGAACACTATTGATTTTACAAAACTTGAAGGAATCGTCGGTATATTTGGGAAAAACTATTCAGGTAAATCATCTATTGTAGACACGCTTCTGTACTCACTGTACAACTCAACAAGCAAATCAATTAGAAAAAACCTAAATATCATAAATCAAAACATGCCCGGGTGCAAAGCAAGAGCTACTATCAAGGTGGACGACAAAGAGTACATCGTGGAGCGCACATCAGACAAATACACTAAACGCCTAAAGGGCGTAGAGACACAAGAGGCCAGTACTGACTTGGAGTTTTATAGCCAAGATATGCTAGGAAATGTCACAGGTCTGAATGGTACATCTAGACAGGACACAGATAAAAACGTAAGGAAGTATTTTGGTACCCTGGGTGATTTTCTAGCCACGTCAATGGCCAGCCAGCTGGACTCCTTGTCATTTATCAATGAGGGTTCAACAAAAAGAAAAGAATTCTTAGCTAAGTTTTTAGATTTGGAAATTTTTGATAAGAAATTCAAGATGGCAAAAGAAGAGTCGGCTGCCACTAAAGTTTCTTTGCGGAAGCTTGAAGACATTGATTTTGAAGAGCAGATTAGAGTAATCAAAAGAGATATCACTAAGAGCGAATTGGGAATAGAAAGTCACAAAGCCGACTGCAGATCCATGAGAGAAGATTTGGCAGAGCTTCACATTGAGCTTTCTAATTTAGAAACAAAGATAGATTCGGTACCTGCAGATATTATAGACCCAGTATTAACTCAAAAAGAGATTGAAAATAAAGAAAGACTAATACTAAAAACAACTGCTAACAGAACAAACACCAAGATTCAACTTGATAAGGATGAAACAAAGTATGCAAAAATTAGTGAGTTCTTGAAAACATTTGAGGTAGACTCTTATAGGCATAAAGAAAGAATTGTGGATGAAAAAAGCAATGAATTGTCTGCTTTGATAAAAGAGATGTCAACGTTTTCAGACGAGAGAATTAGAAACTTGCGAAAGCACGACTTATTAGCTGATGTCCCTTGTGGTGATAAATATCCCTCTTGTAAGTTTATTAAAGATGCACACCGAGCCGGCGAGTTAATACAAGTTGTTGAAAGAAAGATGAGCGAAAACGCTGTTGCAACTAATAGATTGGGTAAGGAAATAAATGAACTTAATCCAAAGATAATAAAAGATCACCTAGAAAAGTATGAACTTCTAGTAAAGAAAAAAAGTGATTTAGCAAATGCAATCGCTACAGCAAAAATAACTATCGAAAGAGCAGACGCTTTGCTTTTTAAAGAGCAGGTGCTTCTTGACTCGCTAAAAAAGAAAAGTCAAGAGTATAATGAAAACAAAGAAGCAATAGAGAATTTAAAAGAGCTTCTTTCTTTGTTGGCAGACATGAAAAACTCAGTAGCCCAAAAAGAAGATTCTATAGAGTCTTGTGAAAATAAGGTGATGAGACTTTATCAAAAGCATGGCTCTTTAGAACAAAAGCTAAAATTCGTTAAGAGTCAGCTAAAAGAAAAGAAAAAACTAGAAGAAGACTTTGCAGCTTATCATCTCCTGATGACTTGCTGTCACCCGAATGGTGTCTCGTATGAGGTTATCAAGAGAAGATTGCCATACATAAATCAGGAAATTGCCAAGATACTAACAAACATTGTTGATTTTGAAGTGTTTATACAGAACAATGAAGATAAGCTTGATATCTTTATAAAACATGCAAAGCATGATGCAAGACCATTAGAGATGGGCTCCGGAGCAGAAAAAACAATAGCTTCGATGGCTATTAGGTTGGCATTTCTAACTGTATCAAGTTTACCTAAGTCTGACCTATTTATATTAGATGAACCCGGCACAGCTCTCGACGAAGAGAATATGGAAGGGTTTGTTAGAATTTTAGATATGATAAAAGGATATTTTAAGACAGTAATTCTTATTTCGCATCTAGATAGTTTAAAAGACTGCGTGGATATGCAAATAAACATCGAAAGAAAAGATGGCTTTGCACACGTAAATATATAGGAGGGTTAAATGGTGGCAAGAATAAAAGCATTTGCAGATAAGTATACAGAAAGGTTTATATCGCGCAAATTTCTTGCATGGCTTACAGCTACAGGTTTATGTGCATACGGCACAGTTACTAGTGATAACTGGACAGCGATTACATTAGCGTATATTGGCACACAAGCTTTAGTAGATATGGCCGTAAAGTGGAAGCATGGCCCAAGTGGTGACAATAATGGAATGGATAGCTTTTAAAAAAGCAGCCAGTACATGCTGGCTATGGGTAAAAAATCACTGGCAGATACCTTTTATTATAATATGGTCTATGTTAATATACTTTTTTTCTAGAAGAAATTCAGACGCTATAATTGAAGTTCTTAACGCAAGAAAAAACTCATATGAAAAACAATTAAATGAGTTAAAAAAAAGACACAACAATGAGATTATAGAAAGAGACAGGCTTATAAAAAGGTATCATGATGCAGTTTCCTTGATTGAGAAAAAGTATGCTGAGAAAGAAAAAGAATTAAGCTTGAAAGAAAAGAAAAGAGTAAAACAAATTGTTAGCGATTCAAAAGGAAACCCTGATGTTATTAAGAAAGAAATTGAAAAAAGCTTTGGCTTTAATTTTATTGATTAGTTTTGTATCCACAACTACGTTTGCAACCCCTCAGCCAGGAAAGTTTTCTAGAGTTTTAGAAGGTAGTCCCGCGCCTTTTGATTCTTGGTGTTTCGATGATGTTGCAACAGCAAAAATTCAAGTTACTGCTGAATTTGCTGATGAGCGTTGTAAACTAAGGTTAGACAAGGAGCTGGAAAAACAGCAGGCTCGCTACTCTTTGGATATTCAAAATTTGAATCTTCGTATATCTTCTTTGGTTGAAGAAAAGAATAATATCTTGGCCATAAAAAACCAGGAAATAGAACAACTTACACAAGCAGCACTGAAAAGGCCAAATGATTATTCTATTTGGTGGGCTACAGGTGGCGTGGTTGTTGGGGTACTAAGTACACTGTTAATTGCGAGTGCATTAAATTGAAGGTAAATCTTAAGCACTTAAAAGAGAAGAAGATGAGCTATACTTCTCATTTTATATTTGCAGCAGGAGTTTCTGCACAACTTTTTATTAGATCTGTTTTGCTCTTAGTACACTCTTTCTTGCCTTGGTTAGAGTTTTCTAAGTTTGACATTGAGTCAACAATATCCTATTTAAAAGATAAACACAATGAATAAAGACTATAATAAAATAGCAAAGTATGAAAAAGCTATAAAAGATAAATATGGCCATGATGCAATCAAAAACCCAAAGAGTGGCTGGAACGAAGAAAAAGAAAAATCATATCTTGAAGATTTGAGAAAATTTTATTCTAAAAAAGAAAAAACCAAAACAACAAAAGAGAAAGAAGGGTTTTCATTTATATCAAAATCCAAAAAAGAAACAACCAATAGAACTTGCCCTGTTTGTGGCAACTATTCGATGAAATCAACTGACGATGTTTATATGCTTAAGTTCGAATGTTGTTTTGAATGTTATATCCAGTATGTCGAAGGTAGAGAAGAACGATGGAAAACGGGATGGAGACCAAATAAGTAACTATTTATTGTATAAACTATTTACGTTTGAGGTATAAAACACATGGCTACTACTTTAGAAATTGTTAACGCGATATCACAAGTCCTTTCTAATTCTTACGACGGGGCCCTAGATGAGAAAGGCGAACCGGTAAAAATCGGTCTGCGAAGGGAGGAGGGTAACCCGCTCATCGACGCTCGTGTAATGGATGGGTTTGGAGCATACGTCTCCGGAGACAGACTTCATATAAAATATCATGCAGAAATACCACTTAAAGAAGTTCACTCAAATGGTTTTGAAGGTGAGATGGAATCTATGGTAGAAAAAGTAAAGTCTTTTATACAGAAAGAGTATAAGAAAGTAGCAAAGGGTGCTCTTTCTTTATCTGACCCAAGCGAGGTTGATGTTCTGGTTGAGTATATCTCCCGTATCCGCTGCAGCGTAAAAGTTCACAAATGCTTTAAGATTGGCGGCACCGATGCCGAATCTAACGATTCTTACACAGATGGAAGAGAAGTAGAGCCTGAGTTTAAGAAAATGGTTGCCTTAAGTGGTCTAGGTGGCGCAAGGCCCCGGAACGAAAAAATAAAGAATTAAAATGTCCTTTACTCTTTCTAAGAAAGAAACAATGAAAGAGATAGTCAAGTGCGGTAAAACGCCAGACTACTT
>CEPU01047649.1_pt1 | contig 19919 bp, 26 predicted proteins | sample 530471 | NCBI WGS metagenome assembly CEPU01 (sample SAMEA2620194, study PRJEB7988) | marine metagenome | biome: marine biome (ENVO:00000447); feature: surface water layer (ENVO:00002042); material: "saline water (ENVO:00002010), including plankton (ENVO:xxxxxxxx)" | depth 5 m | reverse complement strand
ATAGCAGGTTGACCTTGATTGAACACAACATCAACAACTGCCTGAACCTTGCGAGCGGTGGAAATACCAACAGCATCGTAAGTTGGTACACAAACCAGTCCAAACGTCTTCTGATCGCCTCCCAGACGTATCACACGACCGATTGACTGACTAATACCAATGTAGTCCATGTTGCGCATAAACACAACTGCCTCCAACCCATTGACATTGATACCCTCAGACAGGATACTATGATGGATGCAGACAAACTTCTTATCAGGATCACGACCCCAAGAGTTCAGTGTATCAAAGAACTTTTCACGGTCAACCTTCTCACCATCAACGATTGCACCAGTCTTGGATGTAATTGTCATCCAAGAATAACCGCGTTGAGCGAGTTCAGTACAGAACTGTGACTGAGAGATAAGGTTGATGATCTGTTGAGTTGTACGAGCACAGATCAGAGTCTTGCTGATATTATTGTCATCAATCGTCTCCAATAGATTGTCACAGTCATCAGCAAATACGACCTTACGACCTTTGATCATAGGCAACTGCTTGACTACAACTTTGGGAGGAAGAATGTATCCACCCTCAACCAACTCAGGAGCAGGAACATTGACCAGCACCTGACCATAGACAGAACCATCATTCATGCCAGGTTTAGATACAGTCAGACTGTGCTTTGGTGTCGCAGTGAAGAAGTAACAACGATCAGATTCATTGCTGAAGTGTTCAGTTGCAGGGAAGAAGTTACGCTTGACACTGTTGTGTGCCTCGTCAAAGTATATGTCGTTGACTTCAATATCTGCCTGACGAATACGATCAAGAGAATTATATGTGGTGAAGATAATCAGGTTCTCACCAGCAGTACGAGCACAGTTGGCAAACAGTGCAATCTTTTCTGGATTAGTTGTACTGAAGTGATGTGTCTCGCCACTATGAACGTGCATGATGTGAGTGTAAGAACCATCAACAAGCTCCATAAACTCACTGCACAGTTGTTCAGCAAGAAGAATACGAGGAGCAACAACAACAGTGGTAATACCAGACTGACTGTTGTTCTGTTGATTGATAGTATCCTGAATCATGCAGATGGTTTTACCACCACCTGTGGGGACAATGACTTGACCCTTATCATATGCTGCAAGACGGTCCAGAACACGTTGCTGATGCGGTCGAAGGGTAACAGTCACGAAATAGGGGATGAATACCTGTGGACAGTATAACACACCTTAGAGCGCCTTACAAGACCCTCTCAGGATGTTCGTACAACTAAGACGATCAAGAGGTGAGTAACTTTTATGATCCAGATTTTGCTGCCTTATGTGCTAATCCCAGCAGTCTAGTTCTCTCTGCTCCCTTCGGTGCTCTTCCATGAGTATCTGTAAATCCCTTGATCAATTCTGCCTTCTTTGCTTTCAGTGCAGCACCCTTTTCTTTGTTTCTTGCTGAATCTCTTTCCTTCCTTGTCATACCACCACCGCTCTCATGTTTCCATTTACGATTAGTTCTCGATGGTTCTTTCTTGACTGTGGTTGACTTCTTCGACAATAACTTTGTTGCTGCAGACTCTTTTTCTTTTGATGATGTGGTGTCTTTCTTCACCTCACCACCAGACTTTCTCGCTGCCGCTCTTGCTTGTGCTGCTTTCTTTCTCTCTGCCTTTACCTTATCCGCATATGATTGTTTAACTTCGGCACTGCCTCTTTCTTTTGTTGGTTGTTGTTGTGTTTGTGATTTTGGTTTCTGTTGTCCAGCATCTTTACGTCTTGCTGGTGATTTAACAGGTTCCATCTTACCACCGCCAACTGCCTTCATTCTGCGAGTCATTGATGCTGGTTGTTTACGATCTTTACCAATAGTTTCGCCACCAGTTTTACGAATTTGTGAAGAACCCATGACATCCTTGTCATATACTTCAGTCATAAACTGCACGAACGTCTTCATTCTGTCTACAAAAAAATCTCCTACTATTTAGAATAGTAGGAGATTGGAGTGGGTGTTGCATCAACGTAAGTTCTTCTTTTACACCACTTCATGGTCTCTGCTTCTAGGTCAGAGTAGTGGAAACCCCGGTGTTTATATTATATCACTCCTCTTCTTGTTGTTCAACCTTCTCCTTTACAATACGTGGACCTTTGAACACACGATCTGCTTCATAAAAGAAACTAACTCGTTCACGACGTGCTTGCAGTAGCATATCATATTGAAGTTGTTGATCTTTTGTGAATCGAAAGTCTTGACGACGCCAAGTTTCTTTCAGTTCATTCAGATGTGGTAACACGTTGACAGTTTCGGTAGGAAAATTCATTTTAGTAGTCAATGTTGGAGTTGAGATAGTCTTTGATGTCAAACTTTTCCTCATCTTCGATAAGATCAGCAAGATCTTTTTCAATGTGGTCAAAGTTTACCAGTTCTTCAACTTGTTGTTCGGTCAGATAAGAATTCATGTGATGTGTGATTACAGTAATAAGACAATCAGGAGGTGAGTAACTTTTATTCAATCAGATTATACAACCTCAACTTCACTTACTGGAACCTCTTCTTCGGTAGCATCAACTGTTGGAGCAGATTCTTGTTCTTCAATCATTGCAATCTTTTGTTTGATGTCCTCAATAATTGCAAGACGACGTTCGATACGTTCTTGAATCATTTGTGATGCTACTTGATCCATCTTACGACGTTTCTCCATAGTATTAGCACGACGCTGCTGTTTTGACTCTCGACGATGTGACATAATTAGTCCTCAAATGATTTGGTGTGTGATCTTGATTTGATGAATTCTAACTCATGCCAATAATAACCTTGGCAGACAATTAATACATGATTTTTTCTATGATATGTTCCAGCATCAAGTTGATGTGGAAGTTTATCTGTGACTGCTATCTCAATAGTGAGATATTCATCATCACTATCAATATAGTAAACCCAACCTTCAACATTGTTTCCTTTCCAAATGACGTAATCATCTAGGGCTGGTTTATACATTGTAGATAACACTTTCTAACGGATTGAGATTGAGTTGCATCGCAGTGTAGTTACGAGTATTGTTAATGTCTACCACATCTCCTACTTTATTTGAGTTGATGGGGGCATGATAAGTCGTCGTAATGCTTCCCTTCCTTCCTCGTTTTGTCTTGACGAATCCCCAAATAGTCCTAACATCATCAGAAGTGTAAGAATACTTGCGATGATCCCGTAACCAAATAGCAACCACATTCGTTTTGAAATTGGTTGCTTCATAACTATATCCTTTTGGGGGTTGATGGGGGAAATCATGGGGTAGTTCGACAAGGTTCATCATCGATCAAGAAGGATTCAAATTCTGGATACATTGTAGTCACAATATACTGTGCAAGTGCTTGTGTGGGTGACACTACATAAACCTCCACAGTGTATATGTACGGTTCATCTCCTGGTGTGTCTTGCATGGAAAGTTCTAATTCACATCTCCACACGTTTCCTCTTTTGAGATGTTGATCCCAAGAGATGGTTGCATCAGGTTTCATTTGGTTTTGATGGTGTAAATGGAGTTCTAGTTCTATTTTTGATTACGATAAATGCGTCTTTATTGTTCTTGATGGTTCCTTTGGGTGATGACCACTTGGGATTGTAATCTTCGCCCACATCAATACCACTAACAGAGCGACCCCCAACCTCAACAACAACGTCATCATAGCACTCCCAATTTAACTCTGCAATTTGCTTTGTAAGTTTTTCTGTTATGTTTCTAATAATAGCTTTTGCTCTTCGATTTGTAGTAATCAGATCAAAATCCATTACATTTTCTTCAGGATCAAGTTTGCCAATCATGTCGTAAACTCCTCTACGATTTCAGAATCAAGATTTTCTGACAGTGCATATGTTGGTGCCTTCATGATATTTTCACGAAGACGATTGTAATGCCCTTCATTAAATCCTTCATCTCGCTCAACAATTAAGTCAAAACATTCGTCATCGTTCTCTGCTACCACATTCCAAATACCACCGTATTCTGATGTTGGAAAAGGGACAAAGTGATTCACGATGTAGAAAAACTTCTGAGTCATCATTCTAAGTAAATTACTCCTTGATTTTAGATTGATTTTGTTTTCTTGTCAACTGATTGAGTTGACTTTCAAGTTCAGTTTTGATTGATAATAACTTAAAGTATAAAAACTGTTGACAGTTATTATCTGGGAGCAGGGAAGCGATTTCATCCACACGAAGAATGGCGCTCACCAATCTATCGTGGTCAGTCATGATGTATAAAACTCCACAAGGAAATAATCTACATCAATTCCAAGTTGTTCAGATTCCTTAGCAACTTGTGACCAAAATTCAATCGAAACGGATTGGTCTATCAAACTTGTTAGCTTGATATCCCTCTTTGATTGCCTGGATGATGATGTTGTCATAGGAATGAGAGTGCAATGGTATATTTCTATGTAGAAGATAATCCTCGCAATCTTCCGCAAGAGCCTCTTTTAACTCATGTGGTATTTTTTCAAGAAAAGATCTGTCTATCATATTTTTTTCCTCGTCCAATTTTTGCAACCCCAGTCAGATGAAGTGGAGACAACAGATGACGGACATGGTTGATAAGTACCAAGTCCACCAATGCCATCACGCACACGAATTAACTTAGATTGTTTCTGCACTGTTCCACGTTTATGATCAGTTTTAGGTGGTTTGCTGATCATAGTAAAACTTGGAAAGATTCCAGTACAAGATCCCAATCCAAATTTGCCCGGAGTCCAATGTTTACAAGTTCTACACTTCATCATCAGCAAGTAGCACGACCAATGAGACTACCTGCACCAGCACCCAGAACTGTGCCTAGAATAGTATTTTTAGATTTTTTACCACCAACAGCATAACGACCAGCAAAACCACCACCGAGAGCACCTATACCCATGCGCAGGAGTTTACCATTGCACTGATTCTGTGGTTGATTGATAACAATCGGTTGTTGCTGTTGTTGTGGATATTGTTGTTGATAATAGTTGGTTTGCTGCTGAGGGTAGTGTGGTTGGTGATAACCATGTGCAATATTACCATTCCCAAAAGATCCATAAAAAGAACCGCCATAACTTGCGGGAGCAGCACTTCCAGGAGCAGTCTGTGCTTGATCACATCCAACTTTACGACGCTTATTCTTTACCTTTGCACTCACATAATGACCATTAGCTTTGTAGTATCCAGGAACATACCGCTCTACATTCTCGTAGCAGTGTTGTTCATGAAATACCTGATACTCCGCTTGAGCAGCAACTCCAGAAAATGATGCTGTGGTAAGAAGAACAGGAAGAATGAATGTTGAGAGTTTCATCGTTGATTTTTGTTCATGAACCAATCATACATGAGTTGATCTGTTTTGTAAAGGCCCCTATGACACTACTTAATGTGGTTCAGTCCCGGTCTACCAGAGGTGTCCACTCGAAACCATAGTCACTGTCGTTTCTAACTTTCTTACGAATTTTTTTCAATCCCTTGAGTTCATCTTTGATTTGTTGATATGCATCCTCAGCAGTAATTCTACCACCAAGTTCCATTGCACAAATTATTTCTACTCGATTACCAAAAAATGATAATGCTCTCTCAAATCCATCTAAATCATCATACATTTTTTTCTCCTCCTTTGATGTGGTAAATGACTGGTTGTATTCTGTCAATACGTTGATCAAGTCTATCTTCCAACTCAGTTAGAGATGCAGAGAGAGAATCATTTTCTCTTTCTAAGTATTCTACACGGTCTTCCAATTCTAAAATCAAATCTATCAAACTTCCATCATCAATCTTTACACTAGGGTCAAAGAATCTCTGAATAAACTTAATCATAAGGTATTGCTCATTCTATTACTATTTACCAACTTCTGAATACCCAATAAAGTGGAGAAAGGAATCCATGCAGGTTCTTCATCATCAAACTGTACCTGTACCTCAGTTACAATAACTTGATGAAATCTATCAAACTTTTCTCTTGTATTTTTTACGTAAGATAAAGGGTTTTCCATCACAATTCTCTACTTTAATATTTCTTGGCTTTAAATTATACCTATCTATATGTTTTTGTAAATGATCTTCGCACTGAAAATGGCAGATTATGTCTGAATTAGAACATTCTAATCGCCATGGAAATGATGCATGTGGAAATTTCATAGATCCTCTAGGATTGAGAAGGTTTGGTCTCATCATCTTTAACATCGCCTAACACATTTACAATACAACCTGACCAGTTTCTTGCAGCTTCGAACCATACTGCACGAAGATGCTCATAATCTTGAAAGACTAATGTTCTACCTGTGGGAAGAATTAACTCATAGGTGTGTCGATCATAAGGTTCATCTGATGTTTGTTTGAAATATCGTGAGTCTGATGGTTTGATTAACTTAGTCATTCTGCGGACCTCCATTGTTTACGCATTTGTTGATACTGAGAGTCATATGCTGCTTTATCTCTTACTTCTTTGAAGATTCTTGCAGCCTTCGCCTTGATATTGTGTAGTGCATCTGTCTCCTGGGGTCTAATGGTACCGTCTTTAGAATACTTTTTTCCACTAGAATGATTTGCATACCTGCGGGCGCGTGTAAAACCCATTTCAAGGAATTTCCGTGCCATGTCCATACCAATGAAGTCTCCAGCGTCTCTATACTCACAGAACATGGAGTATATCTTAGCAGAAGATTTGCGAGCGGTAGTCTCATCTACAAACCTCCAATGAGCGCAAATGTCGTTAGTGTAAGGCCGTACCAATAACACTCCTTGTTCTCCCCTTCCAATGCGATAAAGTTTGCGAGTTTCTGCATCTGTGAAGTCAAGTGTTTTGTAATCGAGTTCATAATCAAATTCCTTCATGTCAGGTCAAACGAAAACGATAATCTTTAAGTCTTTGAATCAGTTGTGAATGATTTGTCACACCAGGTGCAATCATTTCTCTTGCTCTCGCCACATCATGTTGAGACATTGTTTCCAATGACTTAATAAGATGATCCACTTCTTGAAGTGATAAATTCATGTGAAATTGTGAATTAATACCAACGTTTAGATTTAAGATATTCAAGGACATCAGCCCTTACATCCATTAATTCATGATAACATCGTTGATTATGAGCACATTGACGTAGTGCAGGGTCTGGTTTCAGAACTGATTCAATGAACAAATCAAGTCCACGATTCCATTTCTCTTGTTTTGATTCATTGTCTTCAATGGGGTACTGATCTTTCATTTGTTTCTATTTTTGGGTTTACATTTTGGATGGAAAATCATTTGACAAGATCCCAATGATCGTCAGCACTTTCATTCATCCAAAAGAAGTATTTACCACTAATAGATGCAAGAAAGATTTTACCACTCTCACGTTTCTCTACACGACATCCATGTAAAGAACACATCTCATTAGCAAATCGATTCTTAGCTTTACGGGACTTTGGTTTTACAAAGAGAATCTCAGTTTTAGCCATAATGTCATTGAACCTCCACAAAGGTTATTGTATCAGGAAAGTAAAGGGGTGTCAAGAGAGTGCTTGAATTGCAACAGAGGTGACTCTTGTACCCCAGTTGAGCATCCATACAAATGAGGCAATAAAGATCAGTTTCTCAGTGGCGGTCATTGACGTGTCGTTTATGTCCAGATATAATAAGACCCCCACCAGAACTGGTAGAGGTCTTGTGTGCCACTTTTTTGGGTGGTTTTTATGTAATAATATAGATCAAGGAGTTGGTATGTCAGTTTTATTTGCAGAAAGAATATTACTTCCTACATCTGTATTTGTGAAGGATGACATGGACATAGATGTGCTCTTGGCACTATAGATAGAGGATCCATTTTTGAAATATGCGGTGGAACTAGACACAGTAACATGAGTCGCATCTTCCCAAATAAAATTACCATAAGAAGTATTATAAGTGCCCGTCAAACCTCCAGTTGAAGGAAGTTGACATACAATAGTTTTTACATCACCATAAGTGTAAGAATAGAGTATGATATTATCATTTCTATTGAGTCTTACTTCAGCATTAGGATTGATTTCTGTATTGGAATGTCTAAATGATCTCTTCCACACCAGTGTTCCATCTGATGTATGTTTGGTAATAATAATACCACTATTAGTTCTTCTATCCTGGAAGGCGCTGACTATATTTCCAGAAGAATCAATATTAACCTGCAGTGGATAATGTGGGTTGTTACTACTAATTTCACTTTGCCACTGAATTTCGTCAGAAGAATTTAATTTAAGTAAACCACTTCTCATCCCAGATACATCACGTCTATAAGTAATGTATTTATTACCAGAACCGTCAACAGCTATATCGCCGAAATGGTCTTCATCAGCAATACTATTATCAACACTGCTGTTGAAGTCACTGACACTTTGTAATACGCCAGATGAATTATACTTTACAACGCCAGGTGTGCGCTTCGATCCATTCCAAGAGTTGATAACAAAGTGGATATTATCATCACTGTCTGTAAAAGGTTCACATTCAAAAGCCAACGTTGTTGTATCACCACTTGTTCTTCCAATTGATGAATAAAAAGTTTGTGATCCATTACTAGAAATTTGAGTTACAAATGTATGTGACCCAGAATTTTGGTCGTCTTTACCAAACATTACCAATTCACCAGAAGATGTTAAAGTAGTTCCATATGAGTAATTATTTGAATTTGATACACCCAACTTTTTGCTCCATTGAAGAATTCCATCAGAATTAAATTTGGAGACAAGCATTCCCAAATCACCCTGTGCTGTTACAAATATTTCAGATCCATCTGGGGTAACGGAAACAGTTCTACTTTCAAGTGGGTAAGTTCTATCGCCTGGAATATTATATGTCATATACTTTTGCCATTTGATAACACCATTTGAATCTAATTTAACCAATGACATTCCCTTGTATCCACTGCCACCAGCACTATATCTAATTGATATAACGTATATATTTCCATTATCATCACTGTCTATACCTTCTGCATATTCATAGTCCCATCCATTAGTGTTAAATAAATCAATCCAGAATGAATCAACATAAAGTGCTCTAGTTACAAAATAAGTAACATCAGACCACTCGGATTCTTGACCCAGTGCGGTGTACTTAGTTCTAGTATAATATCCAGTTTCTCTTTCAAAGACGAAACTTGGACCTGCTTGTGTACCAGTTGCTGAAAGTGCAGTGGTTGCGGTCTGTACATTTTGTGTGAAGTTCTCATCAGTCGCAATCTCCCATATTGCATTGCCCCAAGTGCTAACAGGTTTTTCTGCAGACGGTGCAGAAGATGTCAATACAATATTCTCGGCTCTTATTGCATCTGGATTATCTTTAGTGTCAGAATCTGTACCCTGAATCTTCATTCCGGTTGACCATGTACCAGTTGTATTTGACAGAGCAATCGTATTACCTGAAGATGATGATACTGTTCCTGATGCATAAATGTCTGATGTAATATCCATTTCTGGATTTTTTGCAATAGCGATGTAGATGGTTTGTCTATTACTTGCGTTGGCCGAACTACCTGCTGTAAATCCAGTACTTGTTAATGAATGAAACTCATTAAAGGAATTATCTGGGCTAAGTTCATTAGGTTGTGAGAATGCATTATGAGTACCCGAATCAGTTTTTCTTTCTGAATCTATAATCATCCAACCTTGATCTAGGTTTTTAGGTTTTGTTATCAATAATCCTGTTTCAAATCCAAGATTAATTGTTTGTGAACTGCTACCATTGCCAGTGTATAGGCCACACTTAATCAGACCAGGTGTATCCTCTGCGAAGAGATAAGCGACAAATTGATCGCCTACATTTCCGAAAGTGTTATGAGAAATTGGATCAATAAAAAACTGAGTAGAAGTGGGTGCTGATGGGAAACCATTGCGAGTGGCTTGATCCTGATATCCGTCCAATTCTAGAAGTTTACCAGAATCTAAATCTTTATGATAGACCTGCCAAGAAGTACCACCATTCAGTTTTTTAACTATTATACATCCAGGAACTGAACCTAGGTTGTGATCAATTGCACTGACACCACTTTGAGAGGTATAAGTCACAATGTCCAAAAATCCGGGTGCTGCACGGAAGTTCCAGGCAACATAATTAAGGTTTGTGGAGTTCATGGGGCCAGTATTGGCGTTTGAATCAGCAGAAACTGTAAAACCATTTGCAGTAAATCCACTAAAGTCTCCAACCCCATATGATCCAACACTGTTACTAACGTTGGAAAACAAAATGCTTGGATTCCCGATAATGTTATCTACAGCAGGAGTATATAACCTGTGACTATTTGAGTAATTTCTAGATTTAGTCCAAATTAAAGTATTTGCTGTATTATCAATTCCTGTCACAATTTCGTGAGCTGAACCTGTACCACTCCAAAGAGTCGTAGTAAACACCGGAGCAGTAACTGTACCAGTAACAGCAGTATCAGCTTGAACTGTCTCACCAATAGTCAAAGCTTGATCAATTGTTACTCCTACTAAACTTCCATCAGATACTTTTGATACTGTAGTGTCCGTGAGAGTTAGGTTTATTGTATCTTCGTCAAATCCTGATGCGGTTGCAATGAAAGCTGGGCCAGTTACAGAATAACCAGTAGTCCAGGAGCTTGCATCAATGATAGCTGTATTGGTCGAAGGATCCGCATCAGCTGTCAGTTTTGCAGTTGGAGCACCTGACAAACCAGTCGGACTTCCGATTGCCACATAAGTATAAGTGTATCCAGATGAATTCAAATATGAACTATTACTATCTAAACTAAATCCCGAATCACTGAAACTAACAGTCATTGGATAACCTGCGTCCCATTTATTGGGCCAGATCAATTCACCAGGACGTGATGAATCAGCAATTACCCAATTAGTTTCATCATAAGTAGAAGACTTAATAAGTACCCAATGGGGTCTAAAACCAACATTAACTGACGTACCTACGCCTGATCCTGTATAACTTCCACACTTGATTTCATTAGAAGGATTATCTGCAAACAGGTAGGCTACATACTCTTCACCAGTAAGGTTAAAAGCTGGATGAGCAGGGAAATTTGTAGTCGTTGGTCCAGTGCCCCACAATGAAGTGTCTAATCTAGAATCGGTTGTATTTAGATAGAGATTATATCCAGTTCCCGCGTCTTTGTGGTATACAGACCAATCTGAACTAGTATTTAGTTTCTTCCAAATCATTACTGCAGGTGAGCTTCCAAGGGAGTGGCTTATATTTCGTGTTCCAGATCCATCACCCGACCAAGTCACAATGTCAAAGAACCCCGGCGCTTTGCGGAAGCTCCACATAACATGGTCTGCACCACTAGCATTAATCGAGTTGTCATTATTAACAGTAAAACCGTCACTATTAAATGAAAGACCTTCTACGGCTGTAAAGGCATCACCAGACGTATTGGTGAGCAATCTTGAGTTAGCTCCCCTCTCTGTGTCAAATAACCAATGATTGCCATCAGCACTTCGTTTTTTTAACCAAACTAATCCACCTTGACCTGCTAAATCAATTCCATTATTGATTGCCTGTGTGCTACTATTGCCAGTATAAGTATCTACACTAAATGTAGATACTAATGTTTGTGGAATATCTGAACTAATCGTCATTCCAGATGTTAATTGATCAAGATTGGTATTATCTTGGAATGTAAGTTGAGTTGTGTCTGGAGACAGAACTGGAAGACCATTTGCGTCATTTCCCGCAACAGCCAAATAGATATATGTGCTTCCGGCTTGGTTTATATGGGTATCACTACCTTTAACGTGAATGCCAGTGGAATTGTTATTAATATATTCGGAATTACTACCATCTAAATGAGTAGCATCAGCAGGTCTCCAGAATCTTTGCTCACCCATCATAAAAGTATTTGCGGCAAGCCAGTTACGACCATTATTTGTTATTCCGCCACTGTTATGAGCTTCTTTAATAAGTACAAAATGGGGTGCGAAACCTATGTCGTTTACAAAATTATCGTGACCGTTGCCAGTATACGTACCACACTTTACTTTACCAGGAGTATCTTCGGCAAAGACATAAGCAACATACTCACCAGTTTGGGTACTTAAAGTATTTTCGTTTATTCCAAAATCTGTTGTTGTGGGAGCTGATCCCCACGCGGGTGTCGCCGCAGGAGTCCACTCCCATCTATTACTATTGTTGAGATTTGCATAATACTGAACCCCTTTGTAAGTATGGAAAACATACCAGTCTTGGTTACCATCAACTCTTTTTACGATAATCATTCCAGGAACACTGCCCAATGAGTGTGGAATGCGACGATCGGTGCTGGCTGTGCCCGTACCGTTCCAAGTCACAATATCCAATAAGCCGGGCGATACACCAATTTCCGTAGCGTAGGCTTTTCCGTTCCCTACTTCAGTTCCTAGGGATGCAATATCGTAGGGTAACCGAGTAAATCCTTCCCCAAACTCTACGCCACCACTAAACAAATTGGAGTTATCAGCAGCATCTGTAAATAAAGTCCGTCCATTAAGAACTACACTATCACTGATAGCATTATTGCTATTATTATTTGTTTTAATCCACAACATGCGATCCCCTAATGGCATACTATTGCTAGGATGCATATTAGCTGCAGAATTAATAAGTTTGGGCGAGCCAACGCTAGTGCCATTGGGATATGTAAACGTATAGTTTGTAACTAAACTAGATCCAGCGATAGGTGTCGTTGTGGTTACATTAGATGTTGTAGGTGTTATTATATTACCACTAGCATCAACCATCTCCAGAGGAGCAGTAATACTTGTTAAATCTACTGCAGATGAAAAACTAATTGTAGATCCATCTACTGATGCAATATCAGAAGGTATGATTGTAGAGTTTGCATCTTTTATGTAAGAACCAGGAATAAAGGATCCGCTTGTACCAGTTAAAGTAATACTACCGGTGCCAACATTTGTAATCGCACTTGATTCTGCATTATAATCAAAATCAGGAACTCCGGTATCATCTGCAGGAGAGAATACTGTTGGTTTGAGTATATTCAGAACGATAGAAGCTAAAAAAGCAGGTGATGCAATACCACCACCCATTCCAATGAGACTAACCAGTGGCATTTCTTTCTTTTGCCATTTATTATCGAACATGTTTTTTATCTCCTATATCAAGCGAAGTTGGATGAATTTGCGAGAACTGTATATGTGCTGTCCGCTGTCTTGATTACTTGCAGTGTATAAACATCGATACCTGATGCACCACCTTCTGATGGAGCAATACCGCCACTCCACATCGGTGTAACTGATGCGCCGTCGATTGTCATTGATGACATATACCCAGATGTTGACGCTGTTACCATGATGACAACTGAGATTGCTTCTCCAACTGCCATGATTTGATTCACACTCTTACCAGATACTGATAAGTTTGGAATTGCTTGCGCAGCTTCTTGTGTCGTGAAATAATGAATCATTCCATTGGAAAGATCGATGTCAGAAGCAGAACCAAGCGTTCCCGCAACAATATTAACACTCTCACAAAGTTGACCAGCAGTAAAACGAACGCCAGAAAGAACTGAGTCATTCGTAACAGTCAGTGCTTCAAGTGTTGGACCACCATTACCGGCTTTATTCTTAATTAAATTTACATTTAACTGTGACATTTTTATATTCCTTTTATTAGTGGATGAGTGAGAGTGGGTGTTGAATCAGGTAATAATTAAAGAAGCATCATCATCGAGTGTGATGACCGTGGACTCTCCAATGGTAACTTCTGGTCCATAGAGAGCACTATTGGTACCTGCTGGAAGAGTTACACTTGAGTTAAGAACCTTTGGATTGGTGATAATATATCCTTCACTAACATCATCATTCGCAAGACCACCACCAATGGAAGATCCATCTGCTTTTCTAAAATCTGTTGCAGTGATGATTCCAACATTAGCAAGATTTCGACTTGCATCAATGATTACTTCATCGGAAATTTTGAACGACATATTTCTGAATGTGTAGGGGGTTTCCTTAAGTTATTTAGTCTTACGACGTTTTTGTCTGATTGCCAATGACTAGAAATTCAGCATCTCCAGTCTTCAAAATAGTGAATGTATAAATGTCAACGCCACTCGATCCACCATCAGTTGGAGCACCGTTAACCCAGTTAATTGTTTCTGCGGACCCACCATCAATCGTGAGACCATCAATGTAATAACTTGCATTATCTACAGCAGTAATTGCATTGACTGTGATTGCCTCTCCGGCAGACATTTTATTATTCACACCCATTGCACAATACAAATTGAGTGATGTAGTTGATCCTAATGTATTGCTACGATAATCAACCATTCCAGTATCTAAGTCGATTTGATTGTCAGTATTGAAATCTAATGCAGAGAAGTTAAATGTTTCTTTGATTAAGTTTCCTCCATCAAAGTGAGCTCCCCTAAATGTTGAAATGCCCGCAAGAACTTGAATACCACTTCTTGCGGTAATCAACCCAACAGCATCAATATTGGTGACATCTTCATATGTTAAGAGTCCCCCAATCGTAGCATTTCCAGTGATGTTGATGTCACCATCTCCACTCAGAGTCTTACCGGCAGGAAGTGTTGCACCTTCTTTCAGTTCAACAGCACCTGTACCTGGTTCGTCAACTATTTTATTAACTCTAATTTCTGACATTAGTATGAAAACTCCTTATATTCTATTTATGTAAAAATACCAAGTGTATTTGTTCTCATAACAGTATCATCCGCAATTGTGAGAATTGCATTTGGACCAACATGAATATCTTTTGCAAGAGTGAACGCAATGTATCCATGCTCTTCGTCAGATTCAATAGTTTCAAATGCTGATGGAGGAACTTCTAGGATTTTTGGTGTCTTAAATACATGCTTTAATGCAGATTGTGGATGAGATGATAGAGCAATTCCAACTCCACCTCCGCCAGATTCGATAGTAGAACCGTCAGATTTCTTAAAATCTGTAGCGGTAACAACTCCAGCAAAGTTTGCACCATTATCAAATGAATCACCAATAAGTTGTACTCTTGTTTGAGACATTATGATTAGAACTTTATTGATTATTTATTCATAAAAAAAGGGGGACTTTCGTCCCCCCATAAAGTTATTCAGATGAGATCAAGAATCACTTCTTGAGTTCGTCGATTTCTTCCTTCAGAGACTTGACAGCCTCGATCAAGATACCGACCAGACCGTTATAGTTAACGGACTTGTACTCACCTTGACCAACCAGTTGTGGAGCAACTTGCTCGACATTCTGAGCGGAAACGCCCATTGCTGCCTTGCCGTTGTTCTTCCAATTCCAGTTGATACCCTCAAGGTTCTGGATCATTTCCATCGCGTTGTCGATGATGGAAATGTCCTGCTTGAGTGTGATGTCAGATGTTGCGTTGAAGTTTTGTGCTTCAACACCTGCGCTATTAATCTTCGCAGCCTGAGCACCATTACAGACTACAGATACTTCACCATCTGATGGGCATCTGAACCCTGTATCTGGATCAGCAGCAAATGACAGTTCAGGAGTTCCATTACTTCCGGAAGGAAGAATGACTCTTGCACCTTCATTCTGCAGTTTGATCCACTGACCAGCATGTGAGTAATAAGCCGCACCGGTTGTGTGGACGTGCGCGAACATACCGTGATATGTAGATGCGCTTGGCAGATCTGCCTCGGTCATATAGAGGTTAGAATATGTAATCTTGTTAGATCCCATATCCAGATCGCCTGTCATTGTTCCGCCAGTTGTCGCGAGACGACTTGACAGATCAGGTGAAGCACTTGCAACCTGAGCGTCAACATATGACTTGTTAGCCAGATGAGCCGCGTCAGTTGGCAGAGTTGCAGCAGTTACGTTTCCACCGAAAGTAGCAGTACCATCAACACCAATAGTTGTAGTATCACCACTACCAGCAGATTGAATTGTTGCAACTGCTGTACTAATCTTACCATCATTTAAATGAGCTGTATTGGAATAACCATTGACACGGACGCGAACTTCTGATGTGACAGAAATTGGTGCTTCAGGTACAAATGTAATTATACCATCGGCAGCACCTGGAACCGCATAAGTGTAAGTTATGCCATCTTTCAACTTCTCGCCTTCTCTGGTAGATGCTAACCATCCACTGTCGGATGTAACAGTACCACCTGTTACAGGGAGACCATCAACCTCAATAGCAGATGCAAATACGTAGGAGCCAGGTTTTTGGAAGGTGATTTGTGTAAGAGTTCCTTGACCACTAAATACGGTGATCCATCCCAAGTTCTGGCCACCCGCAACCTCACGAGTTGCTGTATAATCAGTCGTTGTGACTGGTTGACTCATAACAATGTCGCCAGACATTGTTCCACCAGTTACCTCAAGGCGACTGGACATATCAGGTGTTGCACTGTCAACATACTGCTTGGTTGCAGCCTCCATGTTAGTCTGAGGATCACTGGCAAGTGTCAGTGTTCCTGTCATTGTTCCACCAGTCTTCGCGAGGAGACCGGAGTTATCAATGGCAGCAATTTGTGCAGCAACATGTTCAGCATCAACCTTAGTCGCAACTTGTGCATTGACGTAGGTTGTATCTGCCTTATCAGCCAGTTGAGTATTGACGAATGAAACATCCGCCTTACCTTGTGCAACGTCATCAACGTACTTCTTGGTTGAAGCTTGGTTGTCCTGAGTAGGCATACCATTAAGAATCAGATCACCAGTCAGTGTACCACCATCCTTACTCAGTTTGGCAGCATTAACAGCAGCGATTTGATCGTCAACGAACTTCTTAGAAGTTACGTCATCATCATTAGTGAGAAGAGAAGTAGCAACTGTCTTAACTCTCTTTCTGTTACCCAGACGATCCTTAAATTCGATCTCGCCATCACCAGCCTTGGTCATGACAGTACCGTTCAGATCGATCTCGTCAGTTTCTGGATTGATGGTGATCGTTCCAGTACCGATGTCCAGTTGACCTGTGACACGCATTGTACCTTCGACAACAACGTCGGAAGTATATGTCGTACCCGTACCAACCTTCAGAGGACCCAGTTCAGCAGTTGTACTTGTGACGTTTGTGCCAGAGATTACACTAGCACCAGTTACATCACCAGTTACGTTACCAGTTACGTTACCAACGAATTCGGATGCTTGCATTGCCTTGTTAGCGACCCATCTGTCGTCAGAAGAATCGTATGTGAAGGTTGCGTTAGCACCAGCAACTGTCAGACCAGCACCATCTGCCTGTGAAGCATTTGCTGCATTGCCTGCGAGTGTGAGGTTAACGTCGTCAATCTCAACGGAAGTTGAGTTGATTGTGGTTGTTGTACCCTTGACTTCAAGGTTACCCAGAATGTAAACATCGCCAGTGTTATCACCGATTCCTGAAGGATCGATTGTGATTGAGGAAGGTCCAGTAATGGATGTTCCAGAGACGATGATTGACTGTCCGAGATCGCCAGTTGCAAATGTTGTTGCAGTGACGATACCAGCGAAGTTGCCTGTACCTGCACTACTTGCAGCAATTGCACTATCAACGTAGCCCTTATTGGCCGCGTGGAAGTCAGCGTTAGGAGCACCTGCGAGTACCAGGGATCCTGTCAGTGTACCACCTGCGAGAGGCAGTCTTGTTGCGATGTTGTCATCAGTGTACTTCTTAGTAGCAGCCTGATTGTCTACGCTAGGAGCACCATTCAGTACCAGATCACCGGTCATGACGGCACCAGACTTGCTGACCAGCAGGTCATCTTGGTTGTCAACATAACGCTTTGTCGCAGCGTGCAGATCCAGAGCTGGATCAGCGTGCAGTGACAGGAATCCGGACATTGAACCGCCAGCAGTCTCAAGATTATCGATGTTGTTAATCTGAGTTGTGACGAATGAAGTGGTTGCATATCCTGCATCGTTAGCAAGATCAGAAACTACGAGAGTTCCTTGACCCAAACTATCGACCAGAGCAGGTACGTTAGTGAAGTTTGCATAGTTCAGATAGTATGCACCAGTGTTTCCATCGAGTTGGGATGCATTGGTTGCTGTAGCAGCGTTACCAGATGTATCTTGGGTACCAGCGATACTTACACCAGGCAGATCGATTGAATAAGTTCCATCAAAGTAGACTCCACCGAGTGTACGTCCATTTTGCAGTTTTGTTGCAGTTGCAGCATTTCCAGATGTATTCTGGTTACCAGCAACGTTTACACCAGGCAGATCGATTGATGCAGATCCGTCGAAGGATACACCACCGATTGTTCTTGCAGTTGCGAGAACAGTAGCAGAATCAGCATTACCTGTTGTATTCTGATTACCTGTTGCATTAACACCTGGCAGAGTGATTGATGCAGAACCATCGAATGATACGCCACCAATGTTGACAGGAACAGCAAGTTTGGTTGCAGTTGTCGAAGCACTTGCATTAGTTGCGAATGTTGCAGTTGCAGCGTTACCTGAAGTATCCTGAGTACCTGGGAGGTTTACACCTGGCAGGTCGATTGATGAACCACCATCAAATGCAACACCACCGACGTTGATTACAGATGCCAAGGCAGATGCTGTAGCAGCATTACCGGAGGTATTCTGATTACCAGCGATGTTTACACCAGGGAGGTTGATTGGAGCAGAACCATCGAACAGTACACCACCAACGTTGACAGCAGTTGTCAGACGATCAGCAGTTGTTGCGATTCCAGCGTTGATTGCATAGGTTGCAGTTGCAGCCAATGTAGCGGTATCAGCATTACCTTCCAGGGCACCAACAAACTTGGTGTTAGCAGTAATAGTTGTACCAGTTACAGGTGCAGGTGTGGAACCAGCGCCACCAACTTCACCATCAACAGCACCGATAAACTTGTTAGCGGTGAGTTCGCCTGTAACAGTTGTGTTACCGGACTTAGGCATCAGATGTGAATCATCGAATGCAGGGATTGCAGCGATGTCTTGATCGATTTCTGCTTGGAGTTCACTCTTCGCAGTAGCGATTGCAGCATCTCTTGCGATTACCTCAGCATCAATTGCGTTGGTAAGTGCAGTTGCGGTTGTTGGATCAGACTCCAGAGTATCCAGTCTACCGGACAATGCTATATCAGCATTTGCGCGAGTAGTTGCTTCTGAGGAAAGCGCAGTTGCAGTTGTAGGATCAACTTCCAGTGCATCCAGTCTGCCAGAAAGTGCTGTATCAGCATTTGCACGGGTTGATGCTTCTGAACTCAGAGCAGTTGCGGTTGTTGGATCAGCTTCAAGAGTATCCAGTCTACTAGACAGAGCGTTATCAGCGTTCAGTCTTGTGGTTGCCTCAGCACTCAGGGCAGCACCTGTAGTAGGATCTGCTTCCAGAGTATCAAGTCTTCCAGACAGAGCGTTGTCAGCATTAGCACGAGCTATAGCTTCAGCAGAATCTGCATCTGCACGGGCGGTTGCCTCGGCAGTCAGAGCAGCGCCTGTAGTTGGATCAGCCTCAAGGGTATCCAATCTACCGGACAGTGCATCGTCAGCATTTGTTCTTGCAGTTGCTTCATCAGCATCAGCATTTGCTCTTGCAGTCGATTCATCAGAAATCTGAGTAACCAGTGATGTTGCAACGTCGTTTCCATCAGACATTGCTGTTGCAATTTCTGACAGTGTGTTCAGAGCTTCTGGAGCATTATCAACGACAGAAGCAATTCTGTCATCAACATACTTCTTGTTCGCAAGATGTACGTCTGCAGTCGCTGTGGTACCAACGCTAACGTTTCCTGCGAAGGATGCGTCACCATTTGCACTCAGAACGATCTTATCTGTGGCGATTGTTACCTCACCAGAGATGTTACCACCTGCCTTATCATACTTGAGGGCATCAGCAGAGATTCTAGCATTAGTTTCTGCAGTCAGAGCAGCACCAGTTGTAGGATCAGCTTCTAATGTATCAAGTCTACCGGACAGAGCAGTGTCAGCATTTGCACGGGTTGATGCTTCTGAACTCAGAGCAGCTGCGGTTGTTGGATCAGCTTCAAGAGTATCAAGTCTTGCAGACAATGCTGTGT
>CEPU01009231.1_pt1 | contig 20231 bp, 25 predicted proteins | sample 530471 | NCBI WGS metagenome assembly CEPU01 (sample SAMEA2620194, study PRJEB7988) | marine metagenome | biome: marine biome (ENVO:00000447); feature: surface water layer (ENVO:00002042); material: "saline water (ENVO:00002010), including plankton (ENVO:xxxxxxxx)" | depth 5 m | reverse complement strand
ATCCTGCGATCAATGCAAAGATGACATCTATAGGTGGATTTTAAAAAATGAAAATTACTATCTCCGAACTTAAACAAATTATACAAGAGGAAATTGATTCTCTTAACGAAGGTGGCTACGGTGAAGGTTCGATGGCTCGCAGCCAACTTGGCAGAACAGCAGAACTTGCACTGATGCTACAAGATATGATTGGAGACGACACAAACCTTGAAGAGTGGGTTGAATCCAAGATTACTAAGTCGCAAGATTATCTTAGTTCAGTATTAAATTATATGAGGGGTGAACAACTGTCTGAAGGTTATTACTCTAAAGGAAAGTGTGTTTATAAAAAAGAAGATAATTCAAAAGTTGGCTGCACAGATGGCCCAGTAAAAGATTATTTAGCTGCACTTTATGCAAATGTTGGTGATGCCAATGAAAGTAAACTTGAAGAAGGACTTGAACAATTAACACCTGAAAATGTTGAGTTGCTATTTAACGTTATGAAAAAGATGGCTGAACAACCAGCAATTATATCTGCCCTTGCAATGGGTGGTTTAGCTGCAGCAGTTAATAAAATGGCAGAGACAATCAAAGGTCAATTGCCAGACCCAGCAGATATCACCACGACCACCAGCCCCACACCCCCAAGCGAAACTACTGAAACAACTTAAAGGTTCAATATGGTAAAAGCACAAGCATTCTTAGACACTTGGTTAGCTAAGCTTACATCACGTAAATTAATGGTTTGGCTGGCAGCAACTGGCTTAACACTAGCAGGACATGTTACTAGCGAAGACTGGGTGATTATTTCAGCAATCTATATCGGGGGCCAAACCATTATTGATGGCATCTCTAGATTGCGAGGTTACAATGATTAGAAAACAAATTTTAGAGTTTGTTATATCACACTGGAAAGAAATACTAATAGTTGTATTAGCAATCGTAGTTGTCGCTAAGACGAGGTATGACTACAATCTAATGCAGAAAACATATAAGACACAAATAGAATCTGCACAATCACAAATCGAAGGTCTTAAAGAAATACACAAGCAAGAGATTAAAGAAAAACAATTGCTAATGGAAAGTCATCTTGAATCAATTGCCGAAATAGAAAAAGACTACGAAGATGCTCTTGATATGATAGATGAACTAAGACAAGATAAAGCTGGCAAATACAAGAATAAGTTTAATAGTGACAGAGAAGAACTAATTAGAGATATAGAATCTAAGTTTGGTATCGAGTATGTTCCTTAAATTATTATTTCTGCTAACAATGGCCGCAAATGCCACAGAGCCTGCGAAGTTTACCGTATTAGAATATAAAGCCCCAGCACCCTTTGCTGGTGTTTTGTTTGACGAAAATGCAATAGCAAAGGTATTGTCAAGTTATGATATAGCATTATATTCCTGCGAGATAAAAACAGAGTACGAACTGAAAGTACTGAGAGAAGAATACGAATTTAAATTAGAGAATTTAAAAATTGAACACAATGCTTTAACAAAAGAATACGACTTGTTTATAATGGAGAAAGACAAGGAAATAAAAGCACTTGTAAACTCTCTAGAGAAAACAGCACCAAAATATAAATGGTGGTGGTTTGCTGGAGGTGTTGCTGTGGGAACTGCGAGTGCATACGGTGCTTATAAGGTATTTAATGAACAATAAAAATCTTAATCAAATTGCTGCTATTGAGAAAGCTATAAAAGAAAAGTATGGCGACGATGCAATTGCAAATCCCAGAGCATTTTGGGATGAAGATAAGGAAAAAGAATATCTTCAACAAATGAAAGAATTTTATGCTAAGACATCCAAAAATTCTGAATGGGAAGATAAAATTGATGTAAATGGTATAAAGGTAAGCAAAAAACTACTTAATAAAGAACCGCGTAAAAATTGTCCTGTCTGTGGAAAGTTTCCAAAGACTTCGATGGATGATGTCTGTTTAGTCAAATTTGAATGTTGCAACAATTGCTACATAAAATATGTCGAAGATAGAGAAGAGCGTTGGAAAAATGGTTGGAGACCAAATTTAAAAAAGGATAATTAAAATGGCAACAGTATATGAAATAGTACAAGGACTCTCTCAAGCAGCAGCTAATGTTTATGACGGCGCTCTTGATGAAAACAACGAACCCATTGAGGCAGGCTTGCAGCGTGAGGCTGGCGATCCTATTTTAGATAGACGCATTATTGATGGCTTTAATGTTAGGTTTGCAGGCAACATTATGCATCTTACATATATGTCTGAAGTTCATTTAAAGAAAGTTCATGAGAACGGTTTTGAAGATGATATTACTGCTATCATGTCAGAAGTTGTCAAGTTCTTAAAGAAAGAGTATCGTAAAATCACTGGTAGTTCTGTAACACTTACCGAAGTCGAAGAACCAGATATTAGAGTCGAGAATGTTTCCAACGTGCGTACTTTTTTGACAGCAGTACAACAGTTTACTGTAGGTGGCTTAGATGAATCAATGAATAATGAAGATGCCTCAAAAGCACCTGATGCCTACTGGCAAGACTTTATGTCTCAAGGTGGTTGGACTGGTGATGGCGGTAAGCGCCCATCTAATGACACCAGAAAGAAGGAGTAGGGTAATGCAGATTACTAAAAAGCAACTTCGTAGAATTATTCTAGAAGAATACATGAAAGAAGAAAACATTACCGAGTATAGCGAAGAGGCTGAAGAACTTATTAGGCGAATGATTGGTGACGATGAGTATAGGCGTCGTAGAGAGCTTGAGATGCCCAGAGATCGAAATGATGGACAAACCGCACCAATGCAAAAACGATCTGATTCTATAGAGGATAAGATAGCTAGTTTAGTTCAGGGTATGCAACCAGATGATGTGGCCGAACTTTTTCAGTCTGTCTTTTCAAGATTACCCGGTGTAGAGATGCAGGATGATGAACCCGACCCACCTTCTTTGTATGGCGATCCTAGAGACGATGGCAGATCTCCAATCACACTTGGTCCTGTTAGAGAAGATTTTGATTTGTCTGCACTGCAAGAAATGATTCGTACAATGATTAGGGATGTATGAGTTTTGAACTTACCAAAAAACAAAAGTTTCAAGAAATATTAAAGTGCGGTAAAGACCCTGCATATTTCTTGAAAAATTACGCCCGTATATCACATCCGATGCACGGGCTAATCCTTTTTGATACGTATGACTTTCAAGATGTGTTGTTAAATGATTTTAACGATTACAGATTCAACATTATTTTAAAAGCAAGACAGTTAGGTATTTCAACTATTACAGCCGGGTATATTTCTTGGCTTATGCTTTTTCACAAAGATAAGTCAATTCTTGTTATGGCAACCAAGTTTGCAACTGCTGGTAACCTTGTTAAAAAGGTTAAAAGCATTATGAAGAATTTGCCAGAGTGGATTCGCATAGCTACAATCTCGGTTGACAACCGAACATCATTTGAACTGTCTAATGGTTCTTCGATTAAGGCGGCATCAACATCAGGTGATGCAGGTCGCTCTGAGGCACTGTCTTTATTGGTTCTTGATGAGGCTGCACACATCGAAGGTCTTGATGAGTTGTGGACTGGTTTGTATCCCACATTGTCTACTGGTGGTCGTTGTATTGCACTTTCAACACCTAACGGTGTTGGTAATTGGTTTCATAAAAATTGTGTTGATGCTGAGAGTGGGGCAAATAATTTTAACCTTACAACACTACCATGGGACGTTCATCCCGATAGAGATGAAGAATGGTACAAGAAAGAAACTAAAAATATGTCCAAACGACAGATTGCCCAAGAATTAGAATGTAATTTCAACACTTCTGGTGAGACCGTAATTGACCCTGATTGTATGGAGTGGTTGCTTAGTAATGTGTGTGAACCAAAGTATAGAACTGGTTTTGATAGAAACTTTTGGATTTGGGAAGAGTATGATCCAAGCTGTAATTATCTTATGGTCGCTGATGTAGCTCGTGGTGATGGTGCTGATTATTCAACTTTTCATATGATAAAATTAGAAACTTTGCAAGTTGTTGGCGAATATCAAGGGAAGCCAACACTCGATATGTATGCAAATATATTAAATCAAGTTGGTAGAGAGTTTGGTAATGCGATGCTTGTTGTTGAAAACAACAATGTTGGTTATTCAGTGTTAGATAAATTATTAGATGCTGGATATCCAAACTTGTATCACTCTATCAAGTCAACACACGAATATATCGAACAACATCAAGCTGAATACAGAAACTCTGCAGTGCCCGGCTTCACAACGTCTTCTAAGACTCGACCTCTTATAGTAGCGAAATTAGAAGAGTTTATCAGAAATAAACTAATTACGGTATATTCATCTCGTACTATTAATGAGATGAAAACTTTTATTTGGAGGAATGGTAGACCACAAGCAATGAAAGGTTATCATGATGATTTGATAATGGCATTAGCAATTGCTTGCTGGGTAAGAGACACTGCAATACAAAACAGCGCAAGAGATTTGAACTATCAAAAAGCTTTTGCGAATGCAATTATTACATCCAGAACTACTATGAACACACAAATAAAAGGACAGATTGGATACAAAGAAAAAGAATCATTTGATAAAATAGACGAAGCTAAAAGAATGTACAATCAATTTAATTGGATTATAAAGTGAGAAAATAAATGGCCGATAACAAAAACAATCCCAGAAATAATCAATCGCAATTATTTAAATCTTTAACGAGATTATTTTCTGGTCCTATTATTAATTACCGTTCTCAGTCGGGACGTAGGATTAGACGACAGCATCTTGATAAATTTTCGTCAAGATTTAAAACAGCATCTGGGCAACAATTTAAGAAGACTCACTACAGTCCGTTAGATCAGATCGGTTCTAATGCTATCGCAAACCAGCGTCGTTCAGAACGTTATGTTGACTTTGATCAAATGGAATACACTCCTGAGATTGCTTCAACACTTGATATTTATGCAGATGAGATGACAACTTATTCCGATCTTAGACCTATGCTTAATATTAGTTGTCCTAACGAAGAATTAAGAGCGGTTTTGGCAATCTTATACGAGAACATTCTCAATGTAGAATATAATTTGTTTGGCTGGTCAAGAACAATGTGCAAGTATGGTGACTTCATGTTGTACTTGGATATTGATGATAAATACGGTGTACAGTCAGCTATCTCACTCCCTCCACAAGAAGTTGAGAGATTGGAAGGACAGGACGCTACAAACCCTAACTATGTACAATATCAGTGGAACTCGGCTGGCTTAACATTTGAAAATTGGCAAATTGCACATTTTAGAGTATTAGGTAACGACAAGTATGCACCTTATGGAACTTCTATTCTTGAGCCTTCACGTCGTATCTGGCGTCAGCTTACCCTTATGGAAGACGCAATGATGGCCTACCGTGTTGTGCGTTCGTCAGAGAGACGTGTGTTTAAGATTGATGTTGGTGCTATTCCCCCGAATGAAGTTGAACAGTATATGGAAAAAGTAGTTACTCAACTTAAAAGAAATTCTGTTGTCAATCCTGACACCGGCCGGGTCGATTTACGCTACAACCCGATGAGCATTGAAGAAGATTACTACATCCCAGTCCGTGCCGGTTCACAAACCGATATTGTATCATTAGCTGGTGCACAAAATATTACAGCGATTGATGATGTCAAGTATCTTCGCGACAAGTTGTTCTCAGCACTAAAGATACCTCAATCGTATCTTACGATGGGTGAGGGAGCGACAGAAGATAAAACAACATTAGCACAAAAAGATATTCGTTTTGCCAGAACTATTCAAAGATTGCAGCGAGTAGTTATTTCTGAGCTTGAAAAGATAGGAATTATTCATCTTTATACACTTGGATTCCGTGGTGATGACTTGCTTTCATTCAAGCTGTCACTCAACAACCCATCTAAGATTGCCGAGATACAAGAAATTGAACATTGGAAAGCGAAGTTTGACATTGCAGCATCGGCTACTGAAGGTTACTTCTCGCGCCGCTGGGTGTCTGAAAATATTTTTGGTATCAACCACGAGGAATTTGTACGTAATCAGCGTGAAATGTATTACGACCGTAAACATGATGCATCATTGCAACAAGTTGCCGAAGGGGCAGCAGGTGCCGCCGGCGGAGGCGGTGATGCCCTTGGTGGCGGCTTAGGTGGCGATCTTGGAGGTGGTGACTTAGATCTTGGCGACGATGCCGGTGATGCCGCTGGTGGTCCAGCCGAAATACCAGCAACTGACGTAACAGACGCAACACCAGCGCCAGATGATGCAGGAGATGATTCACCATTATTGGCAGTGCCTCCCGGTTCACGCCCATCAAAAAAACTAAGCGTGTATGACAAGAGCACTTATGTAAGAAAAGATGGTGTCAATGATAAGAGGCCACTAGGTAAAAGATCTCAATCATATGGGTCAATTGCTACACCAGAAACAAATACTATGAGAAAGAATAATCTAGGCTATCCAGAGTTAAGATCATTGGGTAGAGGAGTTTTTACAGAACAAACATCTATATATTCTGATAGAGAATTAGACGAAGAACAAAAAATTCTTGAGATGAATAATTCTGTAAAATCATTAATTGATGTTTTAGATAAGAAAAATAAACTATTGACGGAGCAAAAAGATGAAACACAATAAAAAAAGAAATACGGCATTTGTTTTTGAGTCGTTGGTAAAAGAGATTACCGCCGCGATTATCAAAAATGATACTGAAAGAAAAAATATTGCTGTATCGCTTGTGAAAAAACACTTTAAGCCCGGTAGCTACTTAAGACAGCATCTCAACTGCTACAAGTCACTCTACGAAAACCAGAACCTCCCAGTTGAAATATGTGAAAAAATATTAAAAGAAGCTAATATCTCAGCACGTTTAATCGATCCACACGGATTATTTAAGCAACAAACTGAGCTTATCAACGATATTAACAAAGAGCTTGACCCAACTGTATTTAATAACTTTGTGCCAAACTATAAAACATTGGCAACCATTGACCAGATCTTTAATATAAAAACAACGCCAAAGAATAAGGTCATGTTAGAAAATAAGATTATTGAAGATATGTCAAAGAGTGTTGAATTAGAAACTGAAACGGAAATTGACACTCTCACTCTAACAACTTTTGTAAATAAGTTCAACCAGAAATACTCTGATGAGTTGCTTGATGAGCAAAAAGAATTGTTAAACCATTACATCGCTTCTTTTGTTGACAATGCTGTTGAACTTAAGATGTTTCTGAATGAAGAATTGACCAGACTTAAGAAGACAATTGATTCAATTCCAGATAGTAAGCTTGATGGGCGTCGTAGTTTGATAAGTGAAAAGCTTGACTCTTTCCAAGCTACTGAAATTGACGATAACTTATTGTTGACTGTCTTAAAAACTCAACAACTTGTAAAGGAAATTAGTGATGCCGGTAATCATTAAGGTAGGTAAAAAGTCTAATCAAAAGAAAGTTAGATTAGAACTTGATTTACGCCGTTCATTAAACGGCGATTTAATGATTTTTGATCACGGAGATATTGATATTGTATTATCTCCAAATAAAAAGAAGGTCGTTGCTTTTCCAAAAGAAACAATGACTGACTTAGTGTATGGTGCACAAAATAGATTGTTTGCTTGCTTAAGAAAAAAGGGAATCGTAATTCCTGAAAGTATTCAAGCCGGCGCATTCTATGGTTCTTTTGAAGCCACACTTGAAGAGTCCACTGATCCTGACGCATCGTCAGCTAAGATGGCTTTGATTAATATACATAATTTTATTGAAGAAGAAAGACCTTACTTTGAACAGGTCGAAGCCATCGTCTCTATGGATGACAATCATGTACTAGATCCTGATAAAGAATACTCAACAGAGCTTGGAGAAGTTCCCCAAGCTGCAGAGAAGGGTTCAATTAGACCCGGGTACATACGTGACCCATACGCCTATAACTATATGTATACTATTTGAGGAATTAATGGAACTAATAACATTTATACTATGTGCATATGGATTAACGCAAATAGTAGTATACGGTAAAATTTTTAAAAACATTCGTCCCAAAGAGGGCCGTCTAGGTGAACTATTTAATTGCCCTATGTGTATGGGCTTTCACATAGGTTGGTTTTTATTGCTACTTTCTCCATTCACAGAACTATTTAATTTTGATGTAACGGTAACCAATTTTTTCCTTATGGGATGGCTATCGTCAGGAACATCATATGTTCTTAATATGATTTTTGGAGATGAGGGAATTAAACATGAACACAAACACGCAAACCCAGAGTCCTGCCACTTGGACAAACAAGTGGATGCTTCAGCCAGTTAGGCGTTGCTGTAAAGGATCTTAGCTATGGGTAAGAAATTATTAAGAGAATTTTACGAACTTTGCGAGGGCGGTGTTTGCCAAGATTTACTAACCGAGGCTGAAAAGCGATTTGTTTCCGAAGGCGGTATGATTCTTTCAGGAATTATGCAAATGTGTGAAACATTAAACGGTAATGGTCGGGTCTATACAAGACCGGTCCTTGAAAGAGAAGTCAAAAAGTATCAACAACTCGTTGAGCAAAACAGAGCTTTGGGTGAATTAGATCATCCTGATAAAGTTGAAGTATCACTTGAAAAAGTGTCTCACAAGGTCAATGAAATATGGATGGATGGTAACAAGGTAATGGGCAAGATTCAAGTCCTTGAAACACCGGCTGGTAAAACATTGCGTGCATTAGTAGAGGGCGGATGCTCTATTGGAATATCATCTCGTGGAACTGGCTCTGTCACTGAGCGCAATGGTAAATCTATAGTGCAAGAAGATTTTGAGTTAGTATGTTTCGATGTGGTATCAGAGCCATCAACTCCCGGTGCATTTATGATGCGAGAAGCAAAAGAGTTTGGACTGAAGGAAGGAAAGCAATCTAAAATCAATCAACTTATCGATGAGGTTTTAGATAAAAATTAAGAGAGTATAATGAAAAAATCAGAATTAAAAAAAGTTATCAAGCCACTCGTAAAAGAGTGCATTCATGAAGTTCTTATAGAAGAAGGGCTTTTGTCTAATGTTGTTTCTGAAGTAGTTAAGGGTGTGGGAGCCGCCCCTATTGTTGAAAGCAAAGAGCCCCCTAGGCAAATAGTTAGAGAGCCTAACAATACTAAATTGAAAGAACAACGTAAGAAATTAATGGATGCAATCAATAAAGATGCTTTCAATGGTGTAGACTTATTTGAAGGAACTACACCTGCCCCTGCTCAGCGTGAACAGGCTGCTGGTGCCGTCGATTTAGGCGATCCTAGTGACGCCGGTGTTGATATTAGTTCTATTTTAGGTAAGTCATCTAAAATATGGGAAAGATTAAAGTAGGTAATAATGAAAAAGAAATCACAAGTTGTCACAAAAAGATTTAACAATAGAGAAAGCAATGAAAGATTAATTCGTCGTTTTCTTAAAAAAGTAAAAAAAGAAAGAATTGTAGAGGAAGTTAGAGATAGAAAGCACTATGAGAAACCCTCCGTGAAAAAGAAGATTAAAAAAGAAAGAGCCCAGCGAGCACGTCTTAGAGAAGAAAGAAAAAAGCAAAGGGCGATAGAAAGACGGCGTAGAAAAATTTAGTAACTATTTACAATGTAAAACAAATTTTAAGGAGTTTAATAATGGCACTACAAAACTGGAATACAAGAGTTGGACTAAACAACGTCGGTTCCTATCAAGTTAGCGGAAAGCCGTTTGCAACAGGTTCGTGCTTGGCACCTGTTAGTGGTTCAAATACATTAAAAATAACATTCCCTAAAGTCACCAAGTGGGTTCAAATTTCCCCTCACCAAGATCAACTTAATCGTGAACTTCGCGTTGCGTTTAGTCAAGATGGTTTACATAGAAACGAAAACTTTAGAGTTTATAGTAGTGGAAGTTTTACCGGCCCTCTAGATCTTAAAGTTAGCGAATTGCATTTTATGTCTGAAGATAGCAGCGCGTTCACTTTTGATATTGTTGCTGGTTTAACCAATATTGATGCTTCATCAGTCGAAACCGATGCCGGTCCAAACTGGAAAGGCTCTGACGGAGTAGGCTAGGCCCGTGGCAAATTTTGGATGGGCATATGTAAATTGCACCGATGAGAGTGAAGGTGCTGGACAAGCTGCAGGGCCAACGGGTTCTGTTCAGTTTTTAACTGGCCATAATTCTACTCTTGGTGTAGCAGCACTTGTTTATCATACTGCTTCTGATACATCGTTGCATCCTTATTCGCCAAATACGCTGGTGCTATCAGGAAACCTTCTAGTCACTGGTTCAGTGTCAGCAAGTGTTTTTCATTATGAAGATATCACTAGGATTGATGCAACTGGTTCTACATTTTTTGGTAATACAAATGATGACACTCACATGCGGACAGGCAGCTTGGTTGTTACAGAAGCCGGTGCCGGCCCAGCAACAAATTTTGTTTTAAGTGCTAGTGCAACTCAAAAGGTTGTTAGTGTCGCCGGCTTTGCTGGCGGCTATACTGCTGTTAGTGCAACACCGACAACACTGACACAAGGCAGTCATATATATGGCGTGACTAGAACCACAGCCACTACACTAGTATTTCCATCTGCCTCAGCGGTGCCGGTTGGGCTTACGTGGATAATCAAAGACGAAGTTCCTGCAAGAACTGGTGGTGGTAATAATATTACGTTAACCGGCACTGCTGGCGGTAATCAATTGTTTGATAATGAAGGAACATATGTTCTTACTGGTACTATGCCAGCGATTAGTGTGTATTCAAACGGGACAAACTGGTTTGTCTTCTAATTAAAGAAGGAGACACCGCATGGCAAAAAACTCTTTCACCGGCTCAGTAATTGCACCCTTATACTTTGGCCCGGGCAAAGATCAAGCCCCGGGAAATATTGTATCTGGTAATCTAAGCACGTCGGACGGTGCAGAAGTTATTAATGTTCCTAGAGTTGGTAATGCAACAAATAATGCCATAATAACAAATGTAGATGGTAATGCCAATACATTAACTTGTGAGTCTAATCTTACATTTGATGGTGAAACATTAAATGTTACTGGAGAAATTACGGCTAGCACAGGTATCTCTGCTTCATATCTAATGGGTGATGGCAGCCTCCTCACAGGCATCAGTGCTGGTGGGGGTGGGAATGCTAATGCTCAAGGACCAGTCGGTGCACTTCAATTTCGCAATGACGCCGGAGCAGGCACAATTAGTGGCTCCAACAACCTTATTTTCAATAATAATATTTTACAGGTTTTTGGTGGCCTTAAACTTAACAGAAGAAATGTAAATACCACTATAACGGCATCCACCACAGACTATTATATCGGCACTAACACTACCAATGGTGTGCTATCAATTAGACTACCTGATGCTGCTAATCTTTTAGATGGTCAAACCTATGTTGTGAAAGATGAGGCAGGTACAGCAGCATCCAATAACGTAACAATTTTAGCATCTGGTTCACAAACAATCGATGGTCAAAATTCAGTAATTTTGGAATCACCTTTTGCATCTATCCAGCTTTATTGTAACGGTGCAAATAAATACTTCATTACATAGAAAAATACTACGCGGTACATACTATTTAATTGTGAGCGGTTTGCTATTTGTTCATACAAAATATGGATAGGTGTATCCCGTTCAGCTATAAATAAAACTTAAAATGGAGGGTTTTTAAACATGGCTTACAAATTTCAATTCGGACAGGCAATCTTGTCCGGTGCTTTGGACCAAGAAGGTGACGTTCAAGTCAAGGCTCAAGACGGTTCCGTCAAGATCAAACTTGATGACAACGGTATTATTTCTGGTTCTGGCAACTTTCAATTAAAGGGTGATCTCGTTATGTCAGAGGCCACTCGTATTAACGCTGCTGGTGCAGGTTCTTTCGTCGGTGTTGCTGCTGGTGGTGCAATCACTACCGCAACTGACATTGATGGTAGTGGTGATCTTACTATGGGCACTATTACTATGACTGGTTTTGCTGTCGATGCCGATGGTGATACCGCGCTTAAGTCTTTAGCTGTTGATAACAATTCAACTATTGGTTGTGATGCTGATACTGACATGATGACTTTTGCCGCTCAAACTTTGACTATTGCTAACGACGTTGACTTCAACGTTAATAAAGCAGGTGGTCTTCAGATTGCTGGTGCTGCAGTTACTTCAACTGCTGCAGAGCTTAACTTTAACGATGGTGCTACTGCTGGTACCGCTGTTGCTTCTAAGACTGTTGTTCTTGATGCAAGCAAAGACATTGCTGGCTTAGGTCAGTTATCGGCTGTCGGTCTCAGTGGTTCGCTTCGCTTCTCGCTTGATGTTGAAGCTGACGGTGGTCTTGGAATGACACCATTCCAAAACAGTGCTAACGTTGCTGATCTTAAGATTAGTGCTTCGTTCATGCCGGCTGCTGATGTTGCTGTCGCTGAAGATCAACTTATGATGCTTGATGCTGATGGTTCTGTTAAGCGTGAAAGCTTTGCTGATTACGCTACTGCAATCGCTGGTGACGGTCTTGCTGCAACTTCTGGTGTTCTTTCTGTCGGTGTCGATGATTCGTCTATTGAGACTAACTCCGATGCTCTCAGAATTAAGGCTCTTGGTGTTACCAACGCTATGCTTGCTGGTTCAATCGCAGATAGCAAGCTTAACCAAATTACCACTGGTGATAAGGTTGCTGGTTCCGCTGTTCAGCTTGCTGGTACTACAGCATTAGAAGATGACTCTGGTTTAAAGCTTAAGGCTGCTACCGCAGGTGTTGGTCTTGCTATATCTTCTCAGGTTCTGAGTGTTGACCTCAACGAATTATCTGCTGCTGATATTGACGTTGCTGCCGACAGCATTGCTATTATTGACGCTAATGATGGCAATGCAAGTAAGAAAGAAAGCATTGCTGACCTTGTTGCTGGTATGGCTGGTGCTGGTCTCTCGGCTGCATCTGGACAACTTAGTGTTCAAGGCAACTCGGTTGCTATTGCAGTTGATGGCTCCAACCTCTCGGAAGGTTATAACTTCGCTACTGGCTCTGCTGGTGGTACAGTTCTTCTTCCAGCTTCGCCATCTGTCGGTGATGTTGTCACAGTCAAGAACTCAACTTCTGGTATCCTTGTTGTTGCTCGCGGTGATGCGGGTCACGACATCGATGAACAGTCTGCTGTTGTTCTTGAGTCGCCACTTGCTGCTGTTACCTGTGTATACATGGTTGCAAACAAGTGGAAGATTGTGTAATCTACCTTTTTCAACTTTGTTGAATCTTTTGGATGTCTCCCTTGTGGGGGCATCCTTTTTTTTATACTACTTATTGTGTGAAGGTTTTAGATTTACACGGAAAGACACACATTGAAGCACGTTATCTAGTTGAAGAGTTTATAATTTTAAATGAAACTCCAATTAAGATTGTAACTGGTAATTCCGACCAAATGAAAATTATTGTCAAAGAAATAGTTGAAAAGCATCAGATGTATTATTTTCCAGAGCATTTCAGTAATTTTGGAGCCTACATAATACAAGACAAAACAATTAGTTCATCTATTTATGGTTGAGAGGGTTTGAAATGGCATACAATGTTTTAAAAGGTAGTGTACAGGGTTCGGTTGATCAGCACGCAGATCAGGAGATTGGTGGTGTAAAAGTTTTTAAAAACACTGTCAGTGCAAGTGTATTCTGGGATACAGATGCACAAAGTCCTTGTGCAACTATGAAAGATGTTGCCATAAAAAGCATAAAAGGTAATGTAAATAATGGGTTAGTGATTTGTGATAAAGAGCACGGTGCGCGCACTCACCATAACCTAACCTATAACCAAGATACAGAAACTTTAACTGCCAACACCATAGCGGCCAACACGTTTGTTGGTTCTGGTATTTATTTACAAGATATTCCCTCTGATGCATTTACAAGCCAAATAAATGCTAATTTTATAAATCACGGTTTAGGGTTGCAGAATGTTAGAGGTGTGCTGCAACTTAATACACACAATGGACTATTATTAACTGATGAGGGTATAGGTGTTAATTTGTCACCGAACTCTGGTATTTCTGTTAAGTCAAACAAATTATCTATTGATCCTACTAATTTAGAGCCAATTAATTCACAAGGCCAAAACTTGAGTGACAATGACTTAGTGATTGTTGGTGACATATCTAGAGGACAGCCTACTAGCACCACATTGTCTAATTTATATGATTCATATATTAGAACAAAAGTTCCCCATCCAAGTGGCCAGCAAGGTAACTTACAATTTAGGGGAAAAAGAAATTTTGAATCGACAGACTCGCTGTCTTTTGACACAGAAAACAATGCATTAAACTTAAATGGTACTCTTAATGCGACTACAATTATCAATAAAGCCAAAATGATTTGTCAAGGTGCTGTTCATCACAATATTACTAAAGTTAATTCTGAAACGTATAATGTCAACACTGCCGATTACACAATTATATGTGATGCACAAAAGAATCCTGTTAATGTAAATTTACCACCAGCACAAAATAATATTGGAAGAGTTATCATTATTAAAAAAGCAGATTCAGGCAAAATCAAACTGACAGCCAATAAAGTTAATGTTGTTTGTGAAGATAGTAAAATCGATTTAAACAATAGAACAGAAATCAAAATGAATTACTCTTCGAGAACTTTTCAATCCGATGGTGAAAACTGGTACATTATTGGCACCAAAGGAACTTGATTCCTATTTATAAACGAAGGAACCACTTAACATGGCATATAATAACAACAAAGGACCACAACACTCTGGAGATATTCAGTTTGAGGGCGATCCTGACGAAACAAAAATTGATTTTGAAGATGATACCATTAAACTTTTGACCGGTGGCTCTCAGCGTCTTGAAGTAATCAACACACATGTTTCTGCCTCAACTCCAATTTCTGCCTCTTCGTTTCACGGTGATGGTTCACGTCTGCAAAATATTACTGGCTCTGGTGGAACTATGTCAGGCTGGACGCTTCAAGGAGATGCAGGTTCCAATCAGTCAATTACTGATGGCAATACAGTTGATATTGCTGGTGGTACAGGCATATCAACAACAGCGGCCGCTACAGATACCTTAACTATTAATCTTGATGATACATCTGTCAGTGCTGGTTCTTATACATATACTTCTTTAACTGTTGATGCACAAGGTAGATTAACCGCTGCATCTAATGGCACCGCTCCGGCTCTTACTAGTATTACAAATCAATCGGCTAACCGTGTAATTACCTCTGATGGTACCGGGCAAGCAAATGCCGAAGCTAATCTTACATTTAATGGAACAGTTTTATCTGTAACTGGTGATATTTCTGGCTCTAGTACCCTTCAAGCTGTTGGCGCCACCACTCTCGGTAACACTTTAAATGTTAGTGGTACTGTTCAAGCAGCCCAAGCAATCACAAGTTCCTTGGGAATGCATGTAACAGGCTCAACCCCAAGATTATCTATTGGAACTTTGGGAGGACATGGGCCAGCCGATGGAATGCTTTTTGTTAGACCGTCTGATGAAGCTGGGAATAATAGAGTTTTAGCTTTGTTCCAAGGAGCATCGAACGACGGACAACGAATTATTTTTGCTGTTACTGGCTCCGGTCAAGTTCTTGTGGGTGGTGGACATATCGATGGAGGCATACTTAGTGTAAGTGGCTCGACAGCAGAAACGCTGATCACAGCAAAGAGTGACTCACTCACCAATGCTTTTCAGGTTGCTGGAAATGGTAACACAACCATATCAGGTTCATTAAGAGCTAAATCTTTACATATGACAAGTCACAAATTTGCACCCGGTGGATCTACTGCGCACTTTGTAAGATTTGATACGAATGGTTCTGATGCAGTGCAGAATGATAATAATAAATTAGTGGCACCATTTTCTGGAAAGCTTATTAAAGTTGTTGCTAGAGCAACATCAGCACCCGGAAGCACAGTTATTGGTTTGCACAGTAATGTAGACGGTGCACAAAATGTTAGCAGCACATCTACTGAAGACATAACAGTTAATATGGCAAGCGCTAATACAACATATACCTTTAACTTTACAGATACTGCAAACTATGGCCCGGGCGACATTGTTGGCGTTAAATTTAATCCAACTAGCAACCCCGGAACAGTGACTCTCACCTCTGTCTGGGAATTTGATCAAAATTCATAGCAGTTAGTTAATAAATAATGAATGATTAAAATGGCTTTCCGTCCATAATAATACTATTTATTTCTGAATTATTGTCAATTTAGGAGTAAATTCATGTCTAATCTTCTTAACGAATCCATCGTGGATGCAAAAGCACTTCGCGAATCAGCACTCAAAAATGCTGAATCTGTTGTTATTGAAAAGTATGCCGAAGAGGTAAAGAAAACACTTGAAAGCTTATTGGAGCAAGAAGAAGATTTAGGCTTGGGTGCACCAGCCGCTGAAGAGGCAACTCAAGCAAATGGTGAAGATGTAGTAGAGCAGCAGAGTGATGACGTGCCTCTTGCCGCTACAGACGGCTTGGCAGAGAATGATGGTGTCAATCTCGACTCTTTACAGTCTGAAGGTGAAGATGTGGAAGTGACTCTTGACTTAGGCGCTTTACAAGAAGCAATTGAAGCACTCTCAAACGAACTTGATGAAGAAGTTGATTTAACACTCGAAGAAGATGAAAAGCCAGACTTCCCTGATGTAGATGGTGATGGTGATAGAGATGAGCCGATTACAAAAGCTCAAAAGGATAAAGAAGCTAAAGAAGGTGATGACGATGACAAGGATGACAAAGATTTAAGTAAAGTTCCACCGCAACTTCGTAAACACGTAGCCAAGAAGAGAACAAATGAGGAAGTTCAAGTAGGTACGGTGTCTGAACAACAACCAGCCGGCTTTGATGGCTATGACATTGATAGGGTGTTGCCAAGTGTACTAGATAAAGCAGCAGATCAAATGAGGAATCCCATTGGCAAAGTCTTTGGTCAGACCGGTACAGCGCAAATCGCATTCATGGTTGCTAAGGCACTCGGACTCACCCCCGCTCAAGGCCAAATCGATCGAAACATAATTGGGCAAATCGTAGACATGCTTGAGAATGAAGAACTCGCACACATAAAAACAATTAGAAATCACGAAATCGGCCCCGCCGTTCGCCGCACTCGCGATGCAAAGCCGCTTGAAGAAAGATTATTTGATGCAGTAATGGAAAAGCTCACTGCAGATATGGGTGCAGAGTTATCCGGCTGGGCCGGCCGCCCCACTTCCCAATTAAAACACGAGCAAGAAAGGGAGCTTGCTCACGAAGCCTCAACCGAAAGCGAAGATGATGCTGCGCTTGAAGAAGAGCAAGAAGAACTTAATGAGTCTAACACACAACTTCAAGAAGTGCTCACCGATAATGAGAACTTAAAAGAAGAGTTAGCAACCTATCAGTCTACGATTGAAGGATTAAAGGAAAACTTATTTGACGTTAATCTTTCCAATGCAAGACTACTTTATACGAACCGTGTATTAAGAAATTCCTCCTTAAATGAGCGACAAAAAGATAAAATTGTCGAAGCAATTTCCGGTGCTGGTTCTGTCACAGAAGCAAAAACAATCTATGAAACGCTTCAAAGCACAGTGGAGGCCAAGCCTAAGCGAAGCCCACAATCACTTAGCGAAGCAATAAGTAATAGATCTTCTGTATTAACCGCGTCTCGTAAAGAGACCAAAGCAACTTCTCAGGATCCTTTTGCGGATCGTATGAGAAGACTAGCTGGAATAAAATAAATCATATATAAAAGGAGGTGATAAATTATGTCTAGCATTATCGAAAGATTGACCGAAGGTGTTGTCAATCGTGATATGCGTGCCGAAGGTCATGCTCTTCTTTCCAAGTGGGAGAAGACCGGACTTCTTGAGGGACTTGAAACTGATGTTTCTCGCAAGAACATGGCACGATTGCTTGAAAACCAAGCAAAGGAATTACTCCGCGAGAGTTCTTCTATGGCTGGTGGCGATGTTGAAGGTTTCGCTGCCGTAGCTTTCCCAATTGTTCGTCGCGTTTTCGCTGGCCTCATTGCCAACGATCTCGTCGCCGTTCAACCTATGAGTCTCCCATCGGGTCTCATTTTCTTCCTCGACTTTACTGTCGATAGCTTGCGCCCAACCCCTGCAAAGCCGGGTTACGCTGCTGATTCGTCGTTCTACGGCGGCGGTGTTGTTGGTTCGCAAATCACTGGTGGTATCAGCTTAACCGGTGACAACGCTGAAGCAGGTCCTTACGGACTTAACAATGGGTACGCATCGCCAACCGGCTCTGCTGTTCGTTGTGCAACTGCAGATCTTGTTCTCATTGCTTCGGGTACCGCTGGTGCTGTCGCTGGAGAAGGTGCTGCACCACTCAGCGCTGCTGATCAGGCAACTCTTGACAGCCTTACCCAATACGATCCAGATCTTTCTGGTACATTGGTTGCTGTTGTCGAGCAAACTGGTTCAACCCAATTTGAACAATTAGCAGTTGATAACTTAGTTACCATTCAGCTTGGTGCCGGTACTTCGGATGACATTAAGAACACAGCTAAAATCGTTCGTCGCTTGACTTCGGTTTCCTCTGGTTCTACATCGCAAGATCCCGCTACTGCAAACTACAAGATTACTCTTGTTCTTGCCCAAGCTTCTGGTTCCGTTCTTCTTGATAACGGTGACCAAGATTCGCTTTTGGGTGCACTCACTGGTGCTGCAGCGTCTCACGTTGACTACGAGTTCCACATTAAGGATGACTTCCAAAATGGTGGTTCACTTGGTTCGGTTATTGGTGATGCAACTTGGGGCTTGGAAGGAAATGAAGATATTCCCGAAATCAACATTAAGGTTGACTCGGTTGCTGTTACCGCAGCTACCAAGAAGCTCAAGGCTAAGTGGACACCGGAGTTAGGTCAAGACCTTAACGCCTACCACAACCTTGACGCAGAAGTTGAGTTGACCTCGATCCTTTCGGAGCAAATTGCTCTTGAGATTGATCGTGAGATTCTTGAAGATCTCGTCCGCGGTGCAACTGCTGGTACATTCTACTGGTCTCGTTCGCCCGGTATGTTCCTTAACCGTGAAACTGGTCAAGAAGTTGGTGCTGCTTCGGCTGCTCCCGATTTCACCGGTACTGTTTCGGAATGGTATGAAACCCTCGTTGAAACCATTAACGATGTTTCTGCTCAAATTCACCGCAAGACTCTTCGTGGTGGCGCTAACTTCATCGTCTGCGGACCTGAAGTTGCGAACATCCTTGAGTTCACCGCTGGTTTCCGTGCTTCCGTCACTGCTGATGATGAGCGTGGTTCCGTTGGTGCTGTGAGAATCGGAGCACTTACTAAGAAGTTCGATGTTTACGTCGATCCTTACTTCTTGCGTAACGTGATTCTTGTTGGTCGTCGCGGTACCTCTTTCCTTGAAAGTGGTTATGTGTACGCACCATACGTACCACTCCAAACTACTCCTACGATCTTCGGACCTGAAGACTTCGTGCCACGTAAGGGTGTCATGACCCGTTACGCGAAGAAGATGGTTCGTCCAGATCTTTACGGGTTAGTTATCTGCCGTGGTCTCTTAGGTGAGTCTGGCGCTAAAGCTTAATAGCTAGCTAGTTAGTCACAGTGCAAAGCCCTCGTTTTTAACGAGGGCTTTCCTGTATCTTAAAACTACTTATAGACAAGGCTACAACAGTAGTCTTTCCTATTATGTTTTTGACATGATTATAAATGGAGGGTTTTAAACATGGGAAGTAAAAGAGTTGGTCTCGCAAGAATTGAGGCTTTGATTGAAAATTTAAGAAGAGAGTTAACAATGAATGGCACAAGACTCACTGCCACTAAGGGAGTTGAGATGGCTGCTTACTCTGACGAAATCTCTGCAGATGGAACCGGTGGATTTGGAGATACATCAGGAATCTCTATTCCCGCTAATTCTATTATTACTGAGGTTGGTCTGGTTGTGACAACTCAATTCACTTTGAGCGGCGCGGCAAAACTTGGTGCCACATTTGGTACCCAAGCCGCAGGCGAAGAAATCGTTGCTGATGATGATGATTCTATCCGAGCTTCTTCGGGCGCTGCATTGGCGGTTGGAAAGGGCAATAGCTCTAACCCAGTCACTCAAGCGGCTCTTGGCGGCGCAACGGCGCTAGCGCTTGTCGCTGACTCAGCGTTTAGCGCCTCAGCTAGAAATGTATATGGTGCAATCACAATTAGCGCTAACAACATTACTGCTGGTGCTGTAAGGTTCTACGTCAAGTACATCACTGTTGTTTAATAAATTAAACTTTTAAATTTTGCCCCCCTTCCCTTTCGGGTTGGGGGGTTTTACTTTTTAAAT
>CEPU01082631.1_pt1 | contig 20519 bp, 18 predicted proteins | sample 530471 | NCBI WGS metagenome assembly CEPU01 (sample SAMEA2620194, study PRJEB7988) | marine metagenome | biome: marine biome (ENVO:00000447); feature: surface water layer (ENVO:00002042); material: "saline water (ENVO:00002010), including plankton (ENVO:xxxxxxxx)" | depth 5 m | reverse complement strand
GGCCCAACATCTCTCTCATACCAGGCCCTCCTTTTGGTCCTTCGAATCTTATAATTACTACATGACCTTTTTTTACTTTTCCATTAAGTATGGAGCGCATTGCAGATTCTTCTGAATCAAAACATATTGCCTTACCTGTAAAACTTAAACCCTCTTTTCCAGAAATTTTTGCAACTGCCCCATCTCTTGCAAGATTTCCATATAAGATAACTAAATGGCTATCTTTCTTTACAGGGTTGTCTATGGATTTAATGATCTTTTGACCTTTTTTATATGGTTTAACATTCCTAAGATTTTGCTCCAAAGTTTTGCCTGTTACCGTTAAACAATCGCCATATAAAAGCCCATGTTTAAGTAAATACTTCATAAGGGGTTGAATACCTCCTATATTCACTAATTCTGACATCATGTATTTCCCGCTGGGCCTTAAATCTGCAAGTACTGGAACTTTTTTTCCTATTTTAGAAAAGTCATCAAGATTAATATTTATATTCATCGCTTTCGCCATAGCTATTAAATGCAAAACTGCATTAGTAGAGCCACCAAGAGCAATTACAATTGTAATTGCGTTATAAAATGCTTTTTTAGTCATAATATCTGAGGGCTTAATATCTTTTTTAATTAAATTTGCCAAAGCTTTACTTGCGTTCTCACAATCTAGCATTTTTTGTTTAGATATAGCTGCTTGAGACGAACTTCCAGGTAAGCTCATACCGAGGGCTTCGATAGCAGATGCCATAGTATTTGCTGTATACATACCTCCACATGAACCTGGGCCTGGAATTGCTTTCGTCTCAATATTAGTTAATTCTTTTTTTGAAATACGTCCTTTTGAAAATTCTCCAACAGCTTCAAAAACAGAGACAATATCAATATTTTTATTGTTATGTTTTCCTGGCATTATCGTTCCACCATAAATAAAGACAGAAGGTCTATTTAATCTTGACATTGCAATCAAGCATCCAGGCATATTTTTATCACAACCACCAATTGTAATTAATCCATCAAAACCCTCACATCCAACTACGGTCTCAATAGAATCAGCAATAACTTCTCTTGAAACCAAAGAATATTTCATACCCTCAGTACCCATAGAAATTCCATCAGAAATTGTGATGCTGTTAAATATAACTGGCTTAACATTATGTTTAGAAAGAGACTTACTGACTTTAAGCGCAAGTTTATCAATATGCATGTTACAAGGAGTAACTTGACTCCATGTGGAAGCAATACCAACTTGCGGTATGAAAAAGTCTTTGTCTTTGAAGCCTACCCCTCTTAACATTGCTCTTGATGGGGCTCTTTCATAACCGCTAACGATTTTTTTTGAAAACTTTGTACTCATCTTAAATTAATTCTTTTTCAAATAGCACTGCATGTTTCATATGAACTTCAATACCTATTGATTCACCAATTGCGTGATTATGATGACTGGGAGCATAACACAAAAGCTCATACTGATCTTTAAACATTAAGTGATACAAAAAGTCAGCACCTCTAAAATGCTTTTCTTTAACTATTGCTTTGAGGTTGCTTTGATCATTATGAACAACATCGTCAGGTCTCACAAAAATTTCAAGCTGATTTTTATTTAAATTAATTATATCTTTTTTAAAGATAGGAAAAGTGCCTAACGGTGTTTCAACTCCATGACTGTTAACTGTCGCAGGAAGAAAAGTACCCATACCTATAAAATCTGCAACAAATCTATCTAACGGCTCATGATAAATATCATACGGGGAGCCAATTTGATGAAATTTACCTTCGTTCATAACAGCAATTGTATCTGCTAAAGAAAAAGCCTCATATTGATCATGTGTCACCATTAATGTTGTAATTGAAAGATGATCCAATAAATTTTTTATATCTCTGATTAAATTTTCTTTTATTTCAGTATCAATGCTAGAAAAAGGCTCGTCTAATAATAATATGTTTGGCTCATTAGCAATGGCTCTAGCTAAAGCAACTCTTTGTTGCTCACCACCTGATAATTCGTGAGGAAATTTTTTGTTTTGCCCTGAGAGACCAATTAAATCAAGCAACTCCTTTATTTTCTTTTGGCTGTCTGGTTGATTTTTGTTATTAAAACTAAAAGCTATATTTTTTTCTACGTTAAGGTTAGGAAATAATGCATAATCTTGAAAAACCATTCCGATGGACCTTTCATTTGAAGGTACCCTAGAGGTTGGTGTACTAATACATCTACCATCCACAATAATTCTTCCCTCAGATATATCTTCAAGCCCGGCAATAGCTCTTAGCAAAGAGGTCTTACCGCAACCACTCGGTCCTAAAATGCAACCTATCTCTTCAACATTAAGATCAAAAGTGATATTTTTTAAAGTGGATAAACCTTTTTTACCTTTATATTCTAATGACAGATCTGAAACTAAAAGCTTTTTGCTCATTATTTAATTATACATGATTTCTATTACCATAAATATTCCTCATTATTAGAATAACTGGTAAAACACCAAATAATACTATTGCAAAACATAAGTTGGATGCGTCTACAATCATTTCATCTGATGCAAGCTCAAATGCTTTAACAGATAAAGTATTAAAATTAAAGGGTCTAAGAATAGAAGTGAGAGGAAGTTCTTTCATAATATCTACAAAAATTATCAAAAAACCAGTTAATATACTACTTTTCATCATAGGCATATGTACATCTTTTATTAATTTTCTCTCAGTAATATTTAACATTGTTGCAGATTCATCTACTGTCTTACTAATTCTTTTCAAACCATTATCAATCGTTCTAATTCCAATAGCTGAGAAACGAATAGCGTATGCAAAAATTATAGTGAACAATGTTCCAGATAGAATCTGACCGGTATGCACTTCAAAAAAATATAAACTTAGGTCACCAAATGAGTTGTCAATAAAAGTCAAAGGAACTAGTACAGCAATAGCAATCACCGGTCCAGGTATGGCATATCCCATTGCGACAATCTCTGTCCCTCGAGAAATAAATCTATCTGGTCGCATTCTTTTTGTGAACGAAATAATGATTGACGTAAAAATAATTATGAATGCACCAAGAGAAGCAAGAGCTAATGTTTGAAAAGCTATTTTAAAAAATTCATCTCCCCAACCATAATCTGATATGAAAAAAGCCCAGATACTAATTTGAGAGAAAGGAATCAAAAAACCAATTAATGCAGGTATTAAACAAATCAGAATACATAATAATTTAGATAAATTTTTAATTTCTATTCTTTCAAATGGTTTCGAGTGCTTTATTGATTCTGAATAACTTATTTTACTTCTGAGATTTTTTTCAAAAATAATAATTACAAATAAAATAGTTAAAAAAACTGACGCCATTTGTGCAGCTGATATTGTATCTTCCATTCCAAACCAGACTCGGAATATACCTGTTGTAAATGTCGGAACTCCTAAGAACTCTACGGTACCGTAATCAGCAAGTGCGTCAAGCGTCGCTAAAGTTACACCTAAAGCAATTGATGGTCTTGCAAGAGGTAATGATATTTTTGTAAAGATTTTAAAATAAGTTGCACTAAGCATTTCTGAATTTTCAAATACTTCCTTTGATTGCTCGAGAAAAGATGATCTGGCTAATAAATATACATATGGATATAACACAAAAGATATTAGAAAAATTGCTCCATAAATATTTCTTATATCAATGATATTTGAGTCTTCAAAAATTCCAACATATGTAATTGCTGAAATGTACGCTGGCATGGCCAAAGGTAGAATTAAAATTACACTTAATGTTTTTCTAAAAGGGAAATTAAAAAAACATGTGACCCAAGCTGTGGTAACGCCAATAAGCAGAGTTATGATTGCAACGGATATGCCTATAATGGCTGAATTTGTTAAATATAAATTTAATACATTATCAGTTAAATGAGTCCAGTTATCATTAAATGGCAAAAGAAGAGATCCTAATAAAATGATTATTGGAACAATAAATAAAAGTTCGATTATTTTAGTTAAAGACTTAATATTAACTTTACCCGTATATGATTAAACTAAGTGTTTTTTCTGATATTATTGCCATCCTACTCTATCCATAAGTTTGATTGCTGCTGCATTTAATTCGCCAAGACTTGAAACACTTTCGATATCCATCTTTACGTCACCCCATGAATCTAATATTTTATTATTTTCAGCCGCTTCAATAACTGGATACTCATTATTAACTTTTGCATACCATGCTTGAGATTCTTTTTGTAATAGAAAAGAAATTAGTAAGTTTGCATTTTTTATGTTTTTACTTGATTTGATTATGCCAACACCACTTAGATTTACATGAGACCCTATATCATTTTGATCTAAAAATATTATTTTAGTTTTATTTGGGATATCTTTATCCTTCTCTTCATTACTTTTTACCAATCTCGCATAATAGTAATGATTTACAACGGCAATACTGCATTCTCCTTTCAAAATAGAATAAATTTGTGCTCTATCATTACCCGAAGGCTTTCTTGCAAAGTTATTAACAAATTTTTTCATTAATTTTTCAGTTTTCTTTTCTCCAAAATGATATATAAATGATGCCACCATTGATTGATTGTATATATTATTAGATGATCTTATGCATATTTCATTTTGAAATTTGCCAGATGTAAGATCTTTGAAAGACTTTATTTCTGATTCAGTTATTTTTTTGTCTACCACTATTGTTCTAACTCTTTTTGATAAGCCGACCCAATATCCCTCTTTATCTAAATATGCTTCTTTGACATTTACCAAAGATTCTTTATCAATTTTTTGAAATAGGCCAATTTTTTTTGCGTGATGTAATCTTCCTACATCGACAGTAATAAAGATATCAGCTGGACTACTTTGAGCTTCTAATTCTAATCTTTTAAGTAAAGCAGAAGATTTTGCAGTTACAAGATTTACTTTTACACCAGTTTCTTTTGAAAATTCATCCAAAAGTGGCTTGATTAGCTTTTCTTTTCTTCCTGAATAAACATTTACTTCTGACGCAAATAATTCAGCACAAATAACTGTACTTAATAACAATAAAGTTAGTAGTTTTATGCTATTTATTTTGTTAGTCATGTTAATATTCCTTTATAAATAAATATAATTTTTTTGAAAAAATTAATATAATGGCAAATAAACCGAGAAGAAAATAATAATACTTCTCATTTGCAATTTCAACGGGTTTTTAATATGTCAACAGCTGATAGAGATGGATTTATATGGTTTGATGGTAAATTAGTTCCATGGAGGGACGCTACCGTTCATGTGTTAACCCACACATTGCATTATGGAATGGGTGTTTTTGAGGGAGTGAGAGCTTACGATACTAAAAATGGGACTTGTATTTTCAGAATCGAAGAACATACCCAAAGATTAATAAATTCTGCCAAAATCCTTGGAATGAAAATTCCTTATTCTTTCGATGAAATTGTAGATGCACAAATTGAAGTTGTAAGAGAAAATAAACTTACCTCTGGATATATAAGACCAATGTGCTTCTATGGCGCTGAGGGGATGGGTTTAAGGGCTGATGGTTTAAAAGAGCACCTTATAGTAGCCGCTTGGGAATGGGGCTCATATTTCTCAAAAGAGAATTTACAGAAAGGTATTAGGGTGAAAACTTCCTCATACAATAAACACTTTGTAAATTCTTCAATGTGTAAGGCAAAAGCAAATGGAAACTATATAAATTCAATGTTAGCTTTACAAGAAGCTTTAAATGGAGGCTATGATGAAGCACTGCTCTTAGATACAAATGGTTTTGTTGCTGAAGGCAGTGGTGAAAATATATTTATAGTTACTGAAGGGAAAATTGTTACACCTGAGCTTACGTCTGCTCTTGATGGTATTACAAGAAGAAGTGTTATTGAATTTGCACATGATCTTGGCATTGAAATTATAACTAAGCCAATTACAAAAGATGAAATTTATATTGCCGAAGAAGCATTCTTTACTGGCACTGCAGCTGAGGTAACTCCGATTAGAGAGCTTGACGATAAAACAATTGGAAATGGAGAAATGGGAAATATCACAAAGGAGCTTCAAAAGCTTTACTTTAAAGTAGTAAATGGTGAAGAAAAAAAGTATAACAAGTGGTTAAAGCCCATAAAATAAATGACTCCAGAGAATAACTCTAACCAAAATGTAATTAAAATACACTACTCAAGCCTGCCATTATGTTGTATGGGAGATAAGGTAAGCAGTCATCCAAAAGTCTATTTACCAATTGAAAAGTCGCTTGATAAAACTATTCAATGCCCCTATTGCTCAACAATTTATGTTTTGGTAAACGACGAAAATTAATGCTCATAACGGTAATAGTTACAACATATAACAGTCATAAGAAATTAAAAAAAGTAATTGAGTCTCTTACTATTCAATCAGATTCAGAATTCGAAATTATTATTGCAGATGACGGCTCAAGTGAAAAACACTTTGATAATACGAAAAAATTTATCAAAAAGTTTAAAAAAATCTTACATAACCCAGAAATCAAATATGTTTGGCATGAAGACAAAGGCTTTAGAGCTGCAAAAATTAGAAATAAGGCTATTAAAAAAAGTAATGGAGATTACATAATTTTTCTAGACGGAGATTGTGTTCCAAATAAAGAGTTTATTAGTTTTCATCGTAAGCTTGCTGAAAAAAATTTTTTCTGTAGAGGAAACAGGGTTAAAATTTCAAGAAAACTTTCTCAAGACTTTCTTGACGGGTCAGTTGATATTACTGATCTAACTATAACAAAACTGATTAAGTACAGACTTACTGGAAATATTAATAGACTGTTGCCTTTAATAAGGCTAAAAAGTAGTTTATTTAGGAAAACAAAAAAAATGAAATGGCAAGGTGCAAAAACTTGTAACTTGGCTGTTTGGAAAGACGATTTACTTAAAATTAATGGATTTGATGAATCGTTTATAGGTTGGGGAAGAGAGGATTCAGATTTAGTGGTTAGACTTATAAATAATGGAGTCAGAAGAAAAGAGGGGACTTTTGCAACTGGCGTCTACCACTTATGGCACAAGCTAAATAGTAGGGATAATTTTTCTAAGAATGATAAACTATTAAATCAAGCAATAGAATTAAGAAAAATTAAAGCGATTAAAGGTCTTTATAAAAAATGATAAAAGATTTTTATTTAAAAGATAATCTTGAAATCACTGTAATTGGTGATGCCATGCTTGATAAATACATCATTGGATCGTCTGATAGAATTTCTCCTGAAGCGCCTGTACCAGTAGTTAAAGTAAACAATGAAATATATAAGCCAGGTGGAGCTGCAAATGTTGCCGTAAATCTCTCTAAATTAGGGTGTAAAGTAAACTTGATTTCTCTTATTGGTAAAGATCAGAATTCAAAATTACTCAAACAGCTTTTAAAAAAATACAAAATTAATTTTATTTTTGACGATATTCTTAAAACAACAATCACCAAAACTAGAGTTCTATCTCATAACCAACAGCTTTTAAGAATTGATAACGATTTTTGTGTATCAAATATTAAAACTACAAAAATATATAGCATTGCAAAAAGATTCATAAAGAGATCTGATGCAATAATAATGTCGGATTATCAAAAAGGTGCTCTTCAGGATATACAAAACCTTGTTAAAGAAGCAAATAAAAATAAAGTAAACGTATTCATAGATCCAAAAAGTGATAGTTTTGAAGTATATAAAAACTCTTTTATAGTCACGCCAAATAGAAAGGAATTCGAAGCAGTTGTTGGCAAATGCTTAAATGAAAAAGATATTATTAAAAAAGCTCGTGTAATTCAAAAAAAGTATAAAATTAAAAATTTATTAATCACACTTGGAAGCGATGGTATGATCTTAGTCGAGAAAGGTGCACCTGCTCATCATATAAAAGCTATTAAAAAAGAAGTTTACGACGTGACAGGAGCCGGAGATACTGTTATTTCTATCCTAACCGCTTGTAGCTCATCAGGAATAAGTTTAAAAAGTGCTTCAGAAATTTCAAATATTGCGGCTGGTGAAGTAATATCAAAACTTGGTTCATCGTCTATAGACAAGCAGACCCTTGAAAGCTTATTATCAAAAAAAAAAGTAAACAAAAAAATCTTTAATTCTCATAATCAAGTCATAAAATTACTAAAAGAATTGAAAAGTAAAAATTTAAAGATTGGATTCACCAATGGGTGCTTTGATTTATTACATAGTGGACATACGGAATATTTAAATTATGCTAAGTCACAAGTTGACTACCTAATAGTTGGAGTGAATGATGATAAATCAGTAAAAAGATTAAAAGGAAAAGATAGACCTATTAATAAAGTTAACGAAAGAATGAAAGTATTAAGTGCTTTAAATTGTATTGACATGGTCATTAAATTTACAGAAGATACTCCGATCAAATTAATTAAGTTGATAAATCCAAATATTATTTTTAAAGGTGGAGACTACAGAAGAAATAAAGTAGTAGGATACGAGCACATGAAGAAAACTGGTGGTAGTGTAAGTATTGTGCCTTATGTCAAAGGGAAGTCCTCTTCAAATATTATAAATAAAATGAAAAAATAAATTTATGAATAATAAAAGATATTTGATCATTCCTCAAAATTGGCTTGGTGATATCATTATGACTCAATGTCTTATTAAAAAAATTCACAAAGAGGAGCCCTTATCAAAAATTGATTTACTAGTAAGTAAAAATTTTTCTCCAATTGTTAAGAGGATGCCTGAAGTTAATAACGTAATTGAATCTTACTCTAAACATAAGCGTTTTCCATTAATAAATATTATTAAAAAAGGCCTTAATCTTCAAAGTAGATATGATGAGAGTATAATTTTAAGTAGGTCGTTTAAATCAAGCTTAATACCTTATATTTCAAAAATTCCAATTAGGACAGGAGAACTCGGAGAACTTAGATTTTTCCTCATTAACAATATTGTAAATTTTAAAAAAGAGGAAAGAAGAATATCAGCACTAAGATACTCTTCAATGTTTAAAAATAAAGATCCAGAAATTCAAGAGCAACTTTACCCTCAGTTAAATAAAAATGAAAGTAATCTTCAATCTATAATTGCTAAACATAAGATAAATATAAACAACAAAATTATTTCTATTGCTCCAGGCGCAGCTTTTGGAATATCAAAGATGTGGCCAGTAAAAAAATTTATTAAATTAGCAGATAAAATAGAAACGATGGCTAATACACAATTTTTAATTCTTGGCTCTTCAAAAGAAGAGATGATAGGTGAACAAATATCAAAAAATAGAAAAAATTTCATTAACCTATGCGGGCAGACCTCACTTGACGATCTCGTTGATATTTTACATCTTTCAACATATTGTATTTCTAATGACTCTGGTATAATGCACGTGGCAGCCGCGACCAAAACAAAAGTTATTGCACTATTTGGATCAACGTCCCCCCTTTTTACACCTCCGTTATCAACTAATTCTCAAGTGATTTATAAAGATATTAAATGCAGTCCTTGTTTTCAAAAAACCTGTAAATACAATCATTATGACTGTATGAATAATATTCATGAAGATGAGGTCATAACATATCTTAAGTAGTTTTTTACTCCCTCTTCAAGTGTAAAAAAGTCATAATTGTAACCACTTGCCCTAAGTGAATTAATATTTGCTTGAGTAAAATTTTGATACTTGTCTTTTAAAAATTCAGGCATATCAAAGTATTTAATTACTTTTGAAAATTCATTTTTATTGTTTGATCCAATTATATTCAAGGCAATATCATTAAAGGATCTAGCAACGCCAGTACCAACATTAAAAATACCAGAAATATTATTTTCCATAAAAAACATATTTATTGATACAACATCCTCTACGCTTATAAAATCTCTTTTTTGACCGCCATCTGCATAACCATTAAAACCTTTAAATAATGAGATCTCCTTATCTGCTAAATATTGATTAATCATTTTATAAGGCATTGATGCCATCTTTCCTTTGTTTTCCTCACCGGGACCATACACGTTAAAATATCTGAGCCCCACTGCAGGATAATCTTCATTTCTGATGAAGTTATCAAAAGCGAGCTTAGATTCAGCATAAACATTTAGCGGAGACTCATTCAGACTTATTTCTTTGGAATCTTGAGATAATCCATATACAGAGGCACTTGATGCATACACAAACCTTGCATTTTGTAATTTTGCTAACTCAAATATCTTTTTTGAATATTCATAGTTTTTTTCCATCATTTTTTGCTTATCATACTCCATGGTATCTGAGCATGCTCCTTGATGAAAAATAACACTTAGATCCTGCAAATTCTCATACGAAAACACATCTTTAGGATTTATATAATCAATAAACTTCAATTTTTTGAGATTAATTTCTGCAGATTTATAGTTCAGTTCATCAGATATAATAATATTTTGATGACCCATTAAATTTAATCGCCTTACAATATTGTAGCCAATAAATCCAGCTCCACCTGTTACTAAAATCATTTTAAGTCTCGTAATAATTTATTGATAGAAAATTTAACTTCTTCCAATGATATCAGATCCATTACTCCTTTTTTTTTATTTTTGTGTCTCCACTTAGCATCTTCATGATTCATTTTATAAAATAGTTTTAGTGCTAGATTATATTTGTCTATGCAGTAGTCTCTTGAGTTATATGGTCCTGCTCTTACAGTATTTGTAACAGCATACAGCCCAATAACTTTTGTATTAGTACAAGTAGCGATATGTATAGGACCGCTATCAGGTGAAATTAAAAATTTAGAATTAGATATTAAAGCTGCTAGATCAAAAAGTTTTGTTTTACCTGCTAGATTTAAAGCTTTTGAACTCATTTTACTCAAAATATCTTCAATGAATAGTCCAGTACTATGGCTACTATCACCTACAAAAATACAATTTACTTTATATTTTTTAATGACATGATCAGCAATATTGGCATATTTTGCTGATTGCCAATTTCTATCTACACTTCTTGATGATGGATTGATCAAAAAATAAGTTTTTTTAATATCAAATTGTTTTATTTTCTCGTTATATTGATCTTTACTTATATTTAAATTCCACTCGTATTTAAATTTGATATCTTTAGAGTCAATTGATAGGAGATTTAAAAAGGTATCAACAACATGGTTTTTATTGTCATCTTTGGAAATATAATCAATAAAAAAACTATAAAATCTTGTAGACTTAGATCTATTAAAACCTATTGTTGTTTTTTTATTAACAAGAAGAGATATTAAACACGCTCTTAAAGAGACTTGTAGCAAATATAAGTAATCAAAATTAATTTTTTTTAGCTTAGTATATACTTGAAAATATGAATTTATTTTTGATTTGTCGAAAACTATAAATTTAACGTTAGGTATATTGCGCACTAATTCATACTCAGTTTTTCCTATAATCCAATAAAGAGTACTTTCAGGATATTTATTTTTTATATTTTTAATAAATGGTAACATATGACATATGTCGCCTAACGAAGACAATCTAATTACACATATATTTCTAATTTTTTTATGGTTGTGTTCCATTTTTTCTTAATTATAAATGTTTGATAGAGTATACACAAAATTTAATGAAGAAATTACATTCCATGTTGATGATAATATATTCAACGTTCACTCTGCTAATTATGCATACCAATTTAAGGCCAAAAAAATAGGAAGAGGTGAAGTATATTTCATAGATTGTAATAATAATAAGCTAGTGCTAAAAGAGTATAACCGTGGTGGGATAATAAGGTATTTTACAAAGAATAAATATTTATATCTAGGTTTAAAGAGGACTAGGCCATTCAAGGAATTTTTAATGTTAAAAAAAATGCATGAACTTGAGCTGCCAGTACCAAGACCCGTTTCTATAAAGTTATCTATAAGTGGATTTTACTACACTGGGAAAATTATTACTGAAGAAGTTTTAAATACCGTAAATCTTAAAAAGATAATTATATCTAAAAAAATTAATAACCAGATAATTTCAAACATTATAAGTGTTCTAAGAAATTTAATACAAAATAATATTTTTCATTCTGACTTAAACATCAATAATATTCTTATAGATGAAAGCTTATCAATTTACATTATAGACTTTGATAATTCTTTTTTTACAAAAAGAAAAACACTCTTAATTAAGCCCCTAGATAGATTAATAAAATCAATTAGAAAAGAGCAAGAAAACAAAAAGTTAATAAAGTCTATAAGCGAGTTAAAGGATGAGATTATTTTGAGTTAAAAAATCTATATATTCTTTAGTTACTCCTGCAAAACCTTCAATACTTTTTTTTCCATTTACACCTATTTTTTTGAAGCTTTCAATATCATTCAGAGCAGTTTCAAAATAATTTTCGATTTCAACTATATTCTTACCATATAAAATACCATTATCATTTTTTAAATTCATAATTTCTTCATGGAAATTTTCTATATTAGGTCCAATTATTACAGGATTTTCAAAAGAAATAGGCTCAAGAATATTTTGCACCCCTCTTTTTGTTAACGACCCTCCAACAAATGTTAATGAAGATAAATTGTAAAAGTTTTTTAGCTTACCAAATGAATCAATTATGATGATTTCATAATCTTCAATAGAATCTCCTGTTTCTGAATATAGTCCAACATTAAAGTCATTGAGAGTAAGAAAGTTATATATCTTTTCTGCTTGACTAATGTGTCTTGGGGCAATTACTGCGATAAATCCTTTTCTATATATTTTGTTTAATACATTAAATAAAATTTTATGTTCATTTTTGTATAAGGATGCAAATAATATTATTTTTTTTGAATAATGATTTCTTTTTATTGCTGTCTTATTTCTTTCAAAATAATCATACTTCAAATTTCCCAGGTTTAATATTTTTGGTAAAATATTTAAAGAATCAAATTTTTCTTTTTCATAATTTGATTTACATAATATGAAATCACATTTGTTTAGCGCATGCTGGACTAAACTAGAATAGAAAAATTTGTGCAGATTATTTTTTGAAATTCTAGCATTAACTAGACAAACCTTAACGTTTTGATTTTTGCAGGTTTTATACAGATTTGGCCAAATCTCTGTTTCATAAATAATTAAACTTTTAATATTATTTCTTTTTAGCCAAATATTAATAATAAAACTTAGATCAATAGGTAAAAAAATAATATTGTTATCTTTAAATAATTCTTTGGCTCTTTTATAGCCAGAGATGGTGCCTACTGAAATGATTAAGTTAGCTTTCTTATTAATTTCCTGCAGTAGGTTTACTGCTCCATTTATTTCACCTAAAGACGAACAATGAACGCATGTTGACGCTATTTTTGAAGTCTTAGAAATTCCTATGTAATCAAAAAATTTTTTTTTATATAAAGTTGAGTAAAAAGATTTTATTAAACCTGTGAATATTAAAAATGGGCTTAAAATAAAAAAAATTAAATTGTATATAAATAAATACATTAAGTGACTAGTTTAGCCAGCTATTTACATACCTAAGATCATCTACAGATAAAAGACCTGCAGTTTTTTTAAGGTTTAACTTACTTAAAATAAAATCATATTTTGCAATCAAATAATTATTTTTTGCTTCGTACATGTCCTTAATAGAATTAAGTAGATTTCTTGATGTTTCTAAATCTAATTTGAGGGATTCTTGACTCATTTCAACTTGCATCTCTTTAGCTTTCAATACTTTATGCATAGCGTGAATTTTCTTTTCGGAATTGAGTACATTCAAATATGCTTTACGAACTTCATTAGATAAGTTTTTTTTCATATATGATAATTTTTGTGATTCAGCATCATATAAGTATTTAGCCTGTTTTGTTTTGTATCTTGTTTCGCCACCATAAAATATGGGTACATTTAATTGCAGACCAATATAATCATTATTGGAATCATACTTCCCAGAAGAGCCCCCGCCTTTATATGTTTTCGATGCACTCGCAACTAAATCAATTGTTGGATAATGCTTTGATTTTTCGTATTCAAGTCCTTTTTCTTTAACCTCAACTAAGCTTTTTTGAGCTATTAACGATAAATTATATTTTCCAGCAAGTTCTTCCCACTCTATTAAATTTTTTATATCAGATAGGCTTGGTTTGAAAAGCTTATTTAATGAGTTATATATTTCAAATCTATTTCCTGTGATTAAATAAATCGAGTCTTTAGCAACATCTAAATTGTTTTTTGCTGAAAATAGATTTGACTTTGAGACTTCATAATAAGATTGAATATCTTTAAGCTCTAATTCACTTATAATTCCCAGTTTAAATTTCTCTTTAGCTCCCCTGAGAGTTGCAGATGTATAGTTTAATTCAGATTCAGCGAAGGCTAGCTGATCTTTTGATTTTAAAATATCAAAGTATGCTTCAGTCACCCTTATGATAAGTTCTTGTCTTGCCAAATCTCTTTCAGCCAGAGACTGAGCAACTTCTAACTTAGATTTTTTTAGTAATGTATACAGATCTTTTCTATAAACAGGCTGGGCAAAATCAAAGCTATGTTGGTCCGTTGTATATTGAGAAGTACTGCTTGACCTTCCATAGACGGAACCAGATATTGCTTCTCGCGTTCTTTTTGAACTAGCATTAAAATCTAATCTAGGCAGTAAAGCAGACCTTGCTATTGGGTAAGATTGCATTATGGATTTATGTCTTGCCTCAGATTCAAGTAATATTGGGTCATTTCTTTTGGCTACCTCATAAATTTGTATTAAATCCACAGAAAAAGATTTCTGTGAGAACAAAAAGGTGAAAATAATTACTAGAATCTTAAATAATTTCATAATAAGTATATTCTAATATGTTGGAACGTTTTTATCTACTTCTTTAGACCAACCATCTATGCCATTTCTCAGATTAAAAATATTTGTAAAACTATTTTCTTCAAAATAATTTCCAACCATTCTACTTCTAATACCATGATGACAAATGAAAGCTAGCGGTTGGTTTGCTTCAAAATCGTCCATTCTATGTTGAATATCAGAAATAGGAATATGTAAGGAATTATCTATATTAGCTACTTTGACTTCCCATTCTTCTCTAACATCAATTAGGACTAAATCTTTCACTGTGGACATTAAATCTTTTAATTCATTTGCGCTTAATTCTTTCATTTTAAAAATCCAATTTTTTTACGTAACCATTATCAGTTAGTGGTTCTCTAAAACACTCAAAAGGGTTGCTATCAATAAATTGATTTTCGCTTACCTTTTTTGAAACTATTAAATTACTAATTGGGGGTAGGCCATAAAAATAAACCATTAAACCATTAATATTTAACAATTCCTTTAACTTTAAAACTTTGTCATTGCAACTAGCATCAATTAAAATTTTGTCAAATTTCTCAATTAAATCCAAGCTTGAAAAAACATCTACACACTTATATGTAATGTTATGGAATGATAAATTTGCATGAAGAGATTTTGCTTTATTAATTAAACCCTCGTTTATATCAATTGTTACAACTTCTTTTACATTTTTAGCAATACATGCTGTTAAGTAGCCTGATCCAGTGCCAACTTCTAGGACTTTATCACTTTTTTTTAAGTCCATTTCTTGTAAGAGCTTGGACGCTAAAAGTGGTTTAGGAATTGAGTAGGTGTCATACAAGGGAATATCAACATCAGAGAAGGCGATATTATGATATTTTTCTGGTATAAATAAAGAGCGGTCTATTTCTAAGACCGTTTGTATAACCTTAGTACATGTGATGCCATTAGGCTTTAACTGTCCCTCTAGCATATTTAAAGAAGCTTCATGTCTGTTAATCATAGTGTATAAATATTCTTAGCCATTATATAAGTTGCAAACTCTACGTTACTTCGATACTTTATATATATATGCTTTAAATTAATATTATTCCATTTGAAATTAATTAAACAGGCTAAGGATACTATAACAATGTCTTCAAGAGATCCACTAAAATTTGACGAGAAAATAAAAGGTGAGTTAAGTCTACAAAACCCAGCATTTTCAAAGGTTTATGTTGAGTCTGAATTTAATAAAAATATTTCAGTTGGTCACATGCTTGTGAATCAGCATCCAACTAAAAATGGGAATTTATCTGAGTACAACCCGCCTATTCCAATTTATGACACTGGCGGTCCATATACCGATAAGTCTTATGAAATCGATGTTAATAAAGGTATCCCCAAATTCCGTTTGGAATGGATTAAGGAAAGAGAAAAGAAATACAACAAGAATCTCACGCAAATGGAATTAGCAAAGTTAGGCATAATTACTGCAGAAATGGAGTACATAGCTTCCAGAGAAAATATGTTGTTTGAAACCATTATAAACAATGAAGCATACAAAAAAATATTGCCAAATAACAATGGGGACTATTTCAAAAATAAAAATATGATTACCCCCGAGTTCGTAAGAAATGAAGTTGCTAATGGAAGAGCAGTAATACCAGTCAACCATAATCATCCGGAAAGCGAACCTATGATTATAGGAAGAAACTTTTTAGTAAAAGTGAACACTAATATTGGAAACTCTACGATATCCTCAACTATAGAAGAAGAAGTTGAAAAAATGATATGGGCAACAAAATGGGGAAGCGATACCCTTATGGATTTATCTACAGGCAAAAATATTCATGAAACACGCGAGTGGATTATTAGAAATTCTCCAATTCCTGTTGGGACTGTTCCAATTTATCAAGCATTAGAAAAGGTTAAGGGAAGGGTAAAAAATTTAAATTGGGAAATCTATAAAGAGACCTTGATTGAGCAAGCAGAACAAGGTGTTGATTACTTTACTATTCATGCTGGTGTCTTGAAAGAATACATAGGTCTTACAAAGAATAGAACCACGGGAATAGTTTCTAGAGGTGGCTCTATTTTAGCTCAGTGGTCCAAAATATATAATAAAGAAAATTTTTTATACACAAATTTTGATGAAATTTGTGAAATCATGAAAAATTACGATATAACTTTTTCATTAGGTGATGGGCTAAGGCCGGGTTCGATTGCTGATGCTAATGATAAAGCACAATTTTCTGAGTTAAAAACTCTAGGAGAATTAACAAAAATCGCTTGGAGTAAAAATGTTCAAGTTATGATTGAAGGGCCAGGACATGTCCCAATGAATCTTATAAAAGAAAACATGGATAAAGAGCTAAGCGAATGTTATGAGGCACCTTTTTATACTCTTGGTCCACTTACAACTGATATCGCACCTGGTTATGATCATATTACTTCTGCAATTGGCGCTGCGATGATCGGCTGGTACGGGACCGCAATGTTATGTTATGTAACACCGAAAGAGCATCTTGGTTTACCAAACAAACAAGATGTAAGGGAGGGAATTATAGCATACAAGATAGCTGCTCATGCTGCTGATCTAGCAAAAGGACATTTCTGTGCTCAACTAAGAGATAATGCGCTGTCTAAAGCAAGATTTGAGTTTAGATGGCTAGATCAATTTAATTTAGGCTTAGATCCTGAAAAAGCAAGAGAATACCATGATCAAGATTTACCCCAAGAATCCGCTAAAGACTCAAAGTTTTGCTCGATGTGCGGACCTAATTTTTGCTCTATGAAAATTACACAAGATCTTCGCGAGGAAGATGTTTCAACATTTAATGTTAAAGACTTGAAAAAATAAGTCTTAAAACTTAATTTAATGAACTCAGACCAAATAAATTATAAAAAAGAAATTCAGAGTATTCTCAAAAAATATAATATTAAAGAAGGATGGCCTCAAGAATCTCTCAAAGAAACATCTAAAATAAGCGGTACACAAATTAAATTTAATAACCGAAAAGACTTTACTAAGAAAGCCTTTATTACAATTGATGGTAAAGACGCTAAAGATTTTGATGATGCGCTATTTTGTGAGGAAAAAGAAAACTATTATAACTTATATGTTGCAATAGCAGATGTTTCAGAATATATAAATATTGAGAGTGCACTTGATGAAGAGGCATTAAGAAGAGGAACTTCAATATATTTTCCTAATTATGTAATTCCCATGTTTCCAAAAGAAATATCAAATGGGGTATGTTCCCTTAAAGAAAAAGAAAATAGGTATACAATTACATGTAAATTGAAAATTGGTAGTGATGGGAGTTTAATAAAATATTCTTTCCTGAAGTCAATAATTTCATCTCACTTAAGATGTACTTACTCGATGGTACAAAATTTTCTCGAGAATACTGATAAATATGAAGAATTAAGCGACGAAATAAAAAAGAATATTTTAAGTTTGAATAAAATAGCTAAGATATTTATCAAAAAAAGAAAGAAAAGGGACGCAATAGAATTTATCACCAACGAAAGCTACTTTACTTTTGACGAGGATAATCAGATTAAAGAAGTAAAATTAAGAGAAAGACTTTTTTCACATAAAATTGTTGAAGAATGTATGATTATAGCGAATGTCGCTGCATCAAAATTTATCAAGAAAAATAATTTTCCGTGCTTGTACAGGGTGCATGAAAAGCCTCCTCGGGAAAAAGTTGAAGAAACTGCAAATTTACTTAAAGACCTTGGTTATAGACTATCTAAAGATGGTGATTTAAAACAAAAAGATTTTAATAAAATCACTTTACAAGCAAAAAAGAATCAAGAGCTAAACTTTATCACTCCATTACTGTTAAGGACCATGAGCCATGCTGAATATTCACCGAATAATTTAGGTCATTATGGACTTGCTTTGAAAGAATATTGCCACTTTACATCCCCAATTAGACGTTACCCTGACTTAGTTATCCATAGGATAATAAAAAAAATCATTGATAAAAAGAAAACTTCTTTTGCTAAAAAAACTTTGAAAATTATTGGAGAAAAAAACTCTGAGAGTGAAAAAATTGCAGAGAATTCTGAAAGGGAAATAATTAATTTTTTAATTTGTCATATTGCCAAAAATTTAGAGGGTAAGATCTTTGACGCTATTGTTGTTTCAGTTGTAAATTTTGGTTTGTTTATTAATACAATTGAAAATGGTATTAGTGGATTAATTCATATTTCGACACTAGGAAACGAATATTTTATTCACGATGAAAGAAATAATTTGTTAATTGGAGAAAAAACTGGTACAAAATTTAAAATCGGTACTGCGTTAAAAGTCAAATTAATAAAATCGCTTCCGAATGAAAAAAAAATCGACTTCACCATTGTAAAATGAAAAAAATATCAAGCAAAGATGAAATAACTGTTGGCTTTCACTCCTGTAAAAATATCTTTATAAGTAGGCCTAATGATATTAAAGAGGTCTTTATAAAAAAGTCTAAATCAGATAAATATAGAAAAATTCTTGATATCGCTAATAAGAATAATATCAAAACTAATTATGTTAATGATGATTCTTTTTTTCTCTTATCAAAGGTTGAAACTCACCAAGGTATTATGATTATCGCCAAGAAGAAAAAGTATTTATCAGAAGAAGATCTAAAAATGCAGCTAAAACATTCCAAAAATAAAGAAGTTTTTTTAGTAATTGATAAAGTAGACGATCCAAGGAACTTAGGAGCATGTATTAGAACTGCAGAAGGATTCAGTATAAATGGCATAATAGTAGATAAAAACAATGCACCGCAAATCAATGAAACTGTTAAAAAAGTATCTGCTGGGGCAACAGAGTATATGAATATATATATTGTAAGCAATCTGTCGAGAGTTCTTGATACTTTCAAGAAAAATAATGTTTGGGTGTATGGTACATCAGGAAATTGCAAAAACTACATTGACAATTATATTTTTAATTATCCCTTAGCGATAGTCATTGGTGGGGAAAATAAAGGATTGTCTAAAAATATACAAAAAAAATGTGATGATTTAATATCAATCAAAATGACCGGAAATACGGAGAGTTTTAATATGTCTGTAGCAGCAAGCATTTTTCTTTATGTTACAAGCGCCAAAAAATCAGATTGAAAACTTCTTTTGTTTTTTATAGAATGTACGTCCTTGCTCTACTTGTTAAAGACAAGAGACAGTAACCAAAAGGAAAAAATATGAGACATTATGAAATTGTGTTCTTAGTTCATCCTGATCAAAGCGATCAAGTTCCAGCTATGATAGAGAAATACAAGGGTATTATTACCTCTGAGGGTGGTGCCATCCATAGAGAAGAAGATTGGGGAAGAAGAATGTTGACTTACCCCATAAATAAAGTTCTAAAAGCTCATTATGTTTTATTAAATGTTGAGTGCAATCAAAAAGCTATTGATGAAATTACCTCAATTTTTAAATTTAATGACGCAATTTTAAGAAATTTAATTTTAAAGAAAGAGAATGCAGTTACTTCAGAATCTGCAATGCTCACAAATAAAGAAAATGTTGAAAAAAGCGCTGAAAATTACTATTGAGGATTAAAAATGTCTAAATATTTTAAAAAACAAAGAATTAGTAAATCGCAGCTTGAAGAAATATCAGATATTGATTATAAAGATTTACACTTACTCAAAGATTATATAACTGAAACTGGTAAAATTTTACCAGCTAGAATAACTGGCGTTAGTGCAAAAGTACAAAGAAAGATTACAAAAGCTGTCAAAACTGCAAGATTTTTAGCCCTTCTACCATATTCAGATAACCACAATTAGTAAAATGAAAATAATTTTATTAGAAAAAATTGAAAATCTCGGACAGCTTGGCGATTTAGTGCAA
>CEPU01037946.1_pt1 | contig 20625 bp, 7 predicted proteins | sample 530471 | NCBI WGS metagenome assembly CEPU01 (sample SAMEA2620194, study PRJEB7988) | marine metagenome | biome: marine biome (ENVO:00000447); feature: surface water layer (ENVO:00002042); material: "saline water (ENVO:00002010), including plankton (ENVO:xxxxxxxx)" | depth 5 m | reverse complement strand
GGTTCTCCTGTAGAAGTTCTGACACCTCTTGATGGTGCTGGTGTTGGCGGCGCAATTAATTACACCGCTAGAACTGATGACATCGAATCATCGACTGCATATATGAAGAAGGGTGCTGTTAGTAAAGAAGAACTGGGATTTAGTTCTAATCTGCCCGGACCCATGCCAGTTGTGGAAGGCCCCGATGGCCGCATTGTTGCCATGTGTCTTGAAAACGGTATTACCTATAGTGATGACAAAGGAAGAACTTGGACTAAAGCCGTTACCGCAGTGACTACAGCCTTTGGAGATCTAACTTATGATTCGGTCCACAATAAATACATCCTTGTTGGCGAATGGACTGCAATGTATTCTTCGGACGGTGTAGCTTGGCAAACTGCTTCCACCTATCCAAATGTAAACAGAATGTACAGTGTTGCTTGTGATCCTGCTACAGGTAGGTGTGTAGCCTCAGGTGTTGCAAGTTCATCATCCACTTCTCCTCGCATTTATAGTGATGATGGTGGAGTAACATGGAGTTACTGCAATAAAACAAATCAAGACTCTAACTATGCTCAACAACGTCCTTATATTGCATTTGGTAATGGTCGTTGGGTGACTGCTGGTAATTGGTCGAGCGGCGGTGGCCGGTATGAGTGGTACGCTGAATATTCAACTGACGGTGTAAATTGGTATATGTCAAACGATGGCGATAGTCATGGATGTACGCCTTATGCTATAGTTTATGCTGAGGAAATGAACCTGTTTGTTGTGCTCGGCGCTGTATATAATAACACATATATCCTAACCACTAGTGATGGTAATAGCTGGGCTACGCGCACAATTGCCACCACTGATGAGAACAAGCCGTACTCAAACGGACAAAAAAACCTCGTTTATGGTAATGGAGTATTCATGTACGGAACACCCAATTACTCTGGATATGGATTTATGGCTTCGACGAATCTAGATAACTGGGAACGCCGCTATATTAATCAAGCAGCGCAACCAGGTGGAAACTCTCTAACACATAGAATTAGTGGTGGTACGTTCGTTAATAACAGATACTATCTTACGGACCAATATACTGGATATTTGTTCATGACAGATCCAGATGAGCTAAATGACTATGGCACAATGATTGGCAATAATAATGTTACAGGACCAGACACAATCTATACAGACATCACCTTCGTCAGTGATACTGTTTTCAACAATGCTGATGGATCAGTCGTAGACGAAGACTTTGCAGAAATATTCGATAGAAGTTTACAATACTTGGGATCTGGATCAAATAATATCATGTCCCCAGTTTCAATATCTGGCAGGACAATCACTGTATCTAATAATAATCATTCCTACTCTGCTGGTCCGTATGGATTTGTAACCGCGAGTGATGTTACTCAATATGGACCTAGTCCTACTGATATTGTGTTTACATCGCAGAATGCTGGTACTGCACCCGTAAGTGCTACTGATGCAACTGTAGCGTTCCGTAAGTGGACATTAGAGACCAGAGCAAGTTCTTCAGATCCTTGGACTTTAGTGACTGAATCAGATGATTATGATATTGCTGCTAGTCAAGATGGTGCGACTCCTTGGTCAGCATCACCAACCTTGCAGCCAAACACGTCGTATCGAGTTAAGGTTTCTTATCATTCAGCTAACGCAGAAACAATTGAGTCCGTATATAGCACGTTTGAAACTGGACCTTCCTGATAATTGTTCAATTTTATAATCAATTGACAGACCTCCACAATTGTGGGGGTCTTTTTTTATGTTGATAAATAGTCAAAAGTATTTTTAGATAGATGGCAGTACCAGTCGTCAATATAGTCATTGAACAAGGAGCGGACTATTCGTCTTCATTTACGATTACCAATCCCGATGGAAGTCCCTACACAATTTTTAATAACTCAGCTGCTGCTACATTAAAGAAGCACTCTGCATCAGAGACCTCATATGCATTTACATCAGAAATTGATCCTGATGACGGTCAGATTCTATTGAGTATGAGCAATACGTTAACATCAACAATTCCGCCTGGAAGATATTTTTATGATATTGTAATTACTAATATCAACGATGGTTATAAGAGTCGTGTAATTGAAGGAATGGCAATGGTTACTCCGGGTATAACCTAAATACTTAAAAGACTTTCTTCCAAGACATGGCAGATTATCGAGTTAAAATGAATTCGTATAATGTGAGGTTGAACCAAAATCAACCTCACATCGCTGCACAACAAAGAAAAACTGGACCTTCAGCTCTCTCAAACTTGTCTGATGTTGATGTTGAAGATTTGGATCAAAGTGATGATCATGTTTTGGCTTACGATGCGGATACTGGAAAATATAGATTAGTATCTCCTGAAGAACTTGTAGCGACGGACCAAGTTGTTCAGATTGTTCAAAATAACTTGGACAGAGACATAGATGGGGGTCTATTCTAAAATATAGATTTATTTTAAATGATAAATATATTTGATTCATGATTTGAGGACATATGACGGCACCGATTATTCAGTTTAAGAGGGGTGCTAAGATTAATCTTCCCGGTCTTCGGGCAGGTGAACCCGGTTTTACAACTGACAAATATGATCTTTATGTTGGTTTAAATTCAACTACAGAAAGTAATCAGTTTTTTGGTTCAGGTAGATATTGGGAGAGAGAAGATGGAAACGAAGCTCTTGCTCTCCGATTAGTCGATAAAGACGGATCAAACAGCATCAATCTAAAAGGACCTGACAGTTTAACAGGAATTACAACTTATACCTTCCCGGCAACTCCGGAGTCAAATAAGTTTCTAATCACAGACGATGATGGAAACCTTTCTTGGGGAGATGGTTTAGAAAGTCTGAATATTTCTGGTATCATAACTGCAACTGGAGGATTTAATTTAGGAATTAGTTCTGCAGGAAATGCGGTCACAACAGGACCAGTCAAGGCACTAAATTTTGTTGGAGTAGGAAATACATTTGCATATAATCCAGACACCGATACGATTGACATCTCGATCGCTGGTGGTGGGGGAGGATCAGTTGGAAGTGGAGAAGATATTCCACTTGGTTCTCCAACAGATGGTTCATATAGTCCTGGTGCATTAGATACTCTTAACAGCACAACAACAGTTGTTGATAGTATTGATGACCTGAATGAACTTGCATTGAATATGCTGAAGGGAACTGCGGTTTCTGAAGTTGATTTCGTTGCAGATAAAACAGCAGGTGGTTCTCCACTTAGTATTACTCTCACACCAACATTTGCTGGAAATGCAGATCGATTTGATGTTGACTGGGGTGATGGAGGTAATGTTGAACTAGATCTAACACTTGCACAACTTAATCATACATATAACGAATCTGCGGGTGGTCTATTCTCAATCACTTTGAATGCAAAGAATGACAGTGGTACTGGTGCAGGAAGTGAATTTGCGGTAGCAAAAAACGATTATATTACGGTTTATACGCCAGATCCAGAGGTTAGATTTAATCTTTACCGTAATCCAACTGGTGGGTCATTACTCAGTGGAAATGATCTATATGTAGTTGAGGGTCAATCTTTATATCTTAAGAATACCACAACAAATACGACAGGTTTTGATGTTGATTACACAGTAACCTGGGGAGACGGAAATACTGATTCGGTTGCTGATGATGCATCTGATGGTGGTGTTGGTGGATCAAGACTCGAACATACTTGGGTAGATGGAACAAATAGTGGTGCAGGATTTGATACTCTGATTGTTTCTCTCGATTCTCATAACGGTTCCGATCCAAGTGTAATTCCAACTACAAAAGAAATCTCAATAAAGGTTTATGATGATTCTCCTTCTCAACCTGGTGGATTGTCTACGAAATCACTGACAGATATCCCAAGCACAGGAAATTCTCCTAGACTTGCAAGTGGAGCAACAGATAATACTGGTGCAGCACTATTATCAGATGGTGATGTTGTCGATCGTGTTGTAAGCGGGTCCGTTGAGTCATCGATGACCGATTCTTTTGCATATAATGCAGATTCTGGATCACTTACCGCAAATGTAAGTGGATCTGCAGATGGTTCTGTTACATTTACTTTTGCAGGTGATGAGTCTGGGACATATGATAGTCTGGTTGTCACAGAAGAGAGTGACTATCAATTATTAGACTCTAGCGGATCTTCAATCACATTCCAATCCAGTATTTACTATCCTGGACTATATAAAGGATTTAAGGCAAGAATCTCAAAATCGGTTTCTGATCTTGCAGTCGGTGCAAATAGTTTTCAACTTCAACATAGTGAAACTGGAAATACAAATACTGTTTCATTTGTGAAAGATGATCTTACAACAGATCCAACCACAAACGTGGCTTCTGCAACAGTCTCTGAAAATGTGAGTGGTGTTTATCGTTATATCTCTGGAGTTCCTTATTACGACTCCGGTTCACCAAGTTTAACATTATCTGGTGTAACTATTGAAGACTTGGTTGGTCAGTGTTATACTAATCAAAATGATATTGTAGAAGTCAATGACGGAGTTTCTACTACAGATTATAGTTACTCTGACATTGATGGATCTACAACAATGTTGACAGGTGGTATTCCAAATGCAAATGTTGGAACTGCTGCACCATATGCAATCGGTGACCTAGTAGTTCCGATTACAACATCAAATGTGAGAACTGAGAGTCAAATCAAAGTTCGTGCAAAGAATGTGAATGGTGTTGGCAATTACAGCAGTGAGATTCCAACCAAGATTCAGATTCATACTTCAGAACAGTATGGTATCAGTGAGATTGCAATTCCTGTTGAGGATGTTCTTGGTAATGGATCACATACGGATGATGGAATCCGAATTTTTGATTTTAGTGGGGATGTAGATGACACTCCTGCATTTAATAATACAACAAATTTCTATATTAATAATCCTTATACCGAACTTCTTGATCCTGGTATTCAGGGAACTCAAGAGGCAATGATTCGTGATGGTCAAATCCAACACGATACTTCAGATTACTCTACGGGATATCTTCCTTCTGGAGGTCCTGATCGCAGTGGCGACACTGGAACTCAATACTTTACGTTTGCATTCCGTCGTCAGGTAGTTGCAAACTTTGACATTAATATTGATAGTTCCGGTGTTTCTGGTCTCTGGATCGCACTGCCAGGAACTGCAATTGACACAACCAGTGGTCTGAATGGTTGGTTGAGATCTGATTCTGCATATTCTGGTGCTGGAGTTCCAGGAACAGAAACTGGTGGTAATGGTAGTAATGGTTGTGCATTTAACAACTCCGACTTGATTCTGCCAAATACTTCGTTAAGTGGTGGTTATACGATGACTCTAGGTGAAGAGAATATGAGTAACGCTACGGGCAATGTTGTTCTTGTTCGTATCGCTTTAACATCTGGACAATCTATTTCATCGCTTAGCATTACGGAGGCATCAGTATAATGGCTATTCTAGAATCTCAAAAGGTTGATTATCTCTGGAAAAAGCTAGGATACGGCCGTACTAAAACAGATACAAATGCAAATAAAAAGGCATTTAACGAATCAATTCCAAGTCCTCTGTTGCTGCGTGGTGATAAGATTTGGGCACAATCAGATCTGATTCCCGCTACAATTCCTGCTGCAACACCATCAGGAGGAGTTGTCACTGTATATGCAGATCCAGTTGAGACTGTTCCTGATATAACTGCAGCGACTAATTGTACATGGAAAACAAATATAACGGACTGGATTCCTCCAGAGATTGGTTCTACCTATCTGGTTAAGGTTTATATTCATGATTCTGGTGATGCTGCAAATGCTATCGCAAATGGAACACAGGTTCTTGCTGCAGGTTCTGGTAACGATGACGAATGGTTCTTTGATTATCAATCTGGTGTTCTATGTTTTGTTGGGGTCAATCTTCCATTTGGTATAGATTTCACAGGTAAGAGTGTTTATATTACCGGTGCGGTATATAGTGGAACCTTTGGTGTAGGGTCCAGTGGGGTATCTACATCTACCTTTGGTCCAACCGACTCTATTAACACTACTGGTATTATCACTGCAAGTTCATTTGTTGGTGATGGTTCTGGATTGACTGGAGTTATCACGGGTCTGACTGCTGGCGCAAATATTGAGATCGTTGAATCTGGAACAGGTAATTTCATTATCACCGCAACAAATGCAGATGGTTCTTCTGGTTTGGTGGAGGATACAACTCCCGAATTGGGTGGAGATCTCAACCTGAATGGACAGACCGTCTTCGGATTAGGTAATTTTGATGTTGCTGGCATCGTGACTGCCACAGCATTTAGTGGGAGTGGTGCAAGTCTAACCGGAATTGTTACATCAATTACTGCAGGTAGTAATATAAACATTGTAGAATCTGATGGTGATGTCACCATCGAATTAGATACTGTTGATTTTGCAGTAGAAGATAGAACAATTGAACTTGGTATTGTTGACGGAAATGCTCCAACAACTACAACAACCTGGGATCTTGGTGTTCTCTTCAACTATCATGATGGTACCGATGCCAAGAAATCTGCAGTTGCATGGGAACAGTCAAGAGAGAGATTTGTTTTCGCTCAGGATGCTGATGATGGTGGTGGAATCGGTGTTGACAATCCACAACTAACTTTCAATTCTTATGCTACAATTGAAGTTGGTTCTATTTGGGTTAATGATTGTGCAGGACAGTCTGAACTGATTGCCTGTGACAATGGAGAAAGAACTCTAAATAATATCACTATCGACGCGGGATATTTTTAACGCATGAATGAAACAGAATACCAGGCCGTGATTTCTACATATCAACAAAAGGCCTTTGAACTTTTTAATCAAAATATTGTGTATCAGACTCAGATCAATACTCTTCAACAAGAGATCGGCGCCTTAAGAAAGGAAATTGAACAACTCAGATTACCAGAACATCATCATGGATAATGATTTTTATTATGTAAAATACTTGCAGTTAGACTCTGAGTTAGAAATTGCTCGCGCAAGAATCAGAAATTTAGAGAAGGAAATTCAAGAACTCAAGACAAAAGTCTCATTATCGGAAAAGTAGAGACTTGAAAAACTCATAAATAAATCAAAATCCAATATATATTGGTTTTTGAATTAAGAGTATATACTCATACATGGGGTTCTTTGAATGACAGCACCGAATATTAGGTTTAAGCGTTCCGCTGTTGCAGGAAAGCGACCTACAAGCTCCCAGTTGCCTTTGGGTGAACTGGCTTTAAACACATATGATGGACAACTTTTTACTCAGGTAGATACCGGTGGAGTTGGAATTGGCACAACAGTAATCTCACTGACTCCTTGGAAAGAAATTTTCGGGACTGGTGCAGTCTTTTACGAACATAATGTAGGTATTGGATCTAATAATCCGGCAGAAAAGTTGTCGGTTGAGGGAGACGCACGAGTTAGTAATGATCTCATTGTAGATGGGAGAATAAATGCTACCGGAGATTTATATACTGATACAATAAGAAGATATACAGATAATAATACTAGCACAAAGATTACTTTAGAAAGCGACAAGATGCGCTTCTTTGTGACTAATGGGGTTACCCCAAAACTTTCTATTCAAAGTGGTGTTACAGTCAATAGCAACTTAAATGTTGTTGGATTTTCAACTCTTGGAAGTACAGAAATTTCTGGAAACTTAGAAGTTGATGGTAGTGCTGAAATTGATGGACAGTTTCAGGTTGATGGTTTTGCAGATTTTCATGAAGATGTCCGAATTCTGGGCAAACTTGAGATTCTAAATGAGGTTGAAGTTGGTAGTATTATTGGTGACGGATCTGGATTATCTGGTATCGTTACTGGACTCACCGCCGGAAGTGGTATTTCAATCACTAATACGGGTGGAATTTATGAGATTGCATCAACTGGTTCTGGATCTGGTATAGGTACGGGAATACTATCTGAAACTGATACCTTGGACAGTGTCACCGATAGGGGAAATCATACTACCAATACAGTTACTGTAGGTGGACTCAATGTCTTTGGTATTAGTAGTTTCAATGATAAGGTCTATGTTCAGGGGCCTCTTCATGCAGGAAACACTTCGAGTGGATCGGTTGGGACAATTAATCAGGTTTTAGTTTCAACTGGAATTGGTGTTACTTGGAAAAACATTGCGGGACTAACTAACCCACCACCAAATAGTGGAGCAACAGAGGCAGGAGCATTTCGTGAAACTCATAAACATGTAGCTTTACCTCAACAGAGATACATTTTTGTAGATTATATGCCAAATTACCTTGACATTTTTGTCAATGGCGTCAAATTGGCAGATGGAGAATATACAGCAGACAACGGCAGTTCCATTTATTTTGCAGAGGAACTTTTTGGAGGAGATACTGTTGAAATACATGCGTATAGTCCCATATCAAATTGGATTGAAAGTATTAATAATAAAGATCTGACGATATTAAGAGACAATTATTCATTCGTCGCAACACAATCCATGACAACATACGACGTTACACATAACGATGGATTCATTGACATCTTTGTCAATGGTGTGAGATTAAATTCAACAGAATATAGTTCAGTTAATGATCAAACCATCGTTTTTAACGAGAGATTCTTTGGTGGGGAGAGAGTTGACATACATGTTTACAACCGATATTCATCTTTGATATCATCATCTTCGAAGATGATTGATACTCCACCATCAAGTTCGAGTGATGTGGGTATACCAGGTCAGACAGCTTATGATGAAAACTATCTTTATGTTTGCACTGCTTCAAATACTTGGAAGAGAACCGTATTGGAAGACTGGTAAACATTTCTAAATAAACATAGCGAGTCCTAGCACTTGGGGTGATATTTCCATGCGAAGACGGCTAAGTTGTTATTTTAAGATCTTAATTTAACCCCTAACAAGGAGAAAATAAACACATGGCATTTAATAGAGAACTTTCGCAATTTGCGAATTATCTCGTCCTGGATGCTGGCGGTAACTATATCGGTATTTCCACTGCGGAATCAGACGCAAATGTGGGTATCGGTTCTGCAACACCTGAGTCAAAACTGACTGTTGATGGTGACGCAAAAGTTAGCGGCATGATGACTGCGACGGGAGGATTCAGCGGAGACCTATTTGGTACTGCTGATTTCGCAAAGCAAGCGCATAGTTTGACCACAGCAAGAAATATTTCACTTGCTGGTGACATTAACGGTACTGTTTCTTTTGACGGTACTGAAGATGTTACAATTCAAACTGTAATTCAAAACAATAGTATTGTCCTTGGCGACGATACCGAAGGTAATTATGTACAAGATATTTCTGCTGGTTCAGCAAATATCGAAGTCACTGGTTCCGGAACAGAGACTGCTTCCGTAACTATCGATCTGTCTGATACAACTGTATCTGCGGGTTCATATGGTTCAATCAGTGAAGTTCCTGTTCTGGAGATCGATCCAAAGGGTCGTATCACAAATGCATCTACAGTTACAGTTGCAACAGATCTGAATATTGCTGGTGATACTGGTTCTGATGCAGTTGATCTGCTGAATGGAACTTTCTCAGTCACTGGTGGCACATATGTTGACACTGACGCTGCAAATGATGGCGTTAACATCACTGTAAGAGGTACTTCACAGAACACTCCAGATTATCTGGTTGCTCGTGATGCTTCTGGTAACTTCTCTGCGGGTATGATTACCGCAGATCTGACAGGTAATCTGACTGGTACTGCACAGTTCGCGACTGATGCACACGGTCTGACAACCTCACATACATTCAAAGTTTCCGGAGATGGTACTGCTCCTGCTATTACATTTGATGGTACGCAAGATGTTGACCTGAACCTGACACTGGAGAATACTGGTGTTGCTTCTGGTGATTATGGTTCAACAACCACAATCCCAACATTCACAGTTGACTCAAAGGGTCGTCTGACTGCAGCAGCAAATGTTCAATTAGATACAACTCTGAATGTTTCTTCAGATTCTGGTGCAATCGCAATCGATCAGCAGACTGAAACTCTGGCGATCGAAGGTGTTGATGGAGAAATCGACGGCGTTGCTTCTGGCAACAAAGTAGAACTGAGCCTGGTTGATACAGGAGTATCTGCTGGTGCATATGGCAACAAGACAACAATTCCTACATTCACAGTTGATGCGAAAGGTCGTATCACTGGTGCAGGAACAACTCACGTCTATACAACTCTGAATGTTGCTTCTGATTCGGGCAACATTGCAATTGAACAACAGATTGAAACTCTGACAATCGAAGGTGCAAACGGACAGATTGATGGTGTTGCTTCAGGTAACGGCATTGAACTGAGTCTGGTTGATACTGGTGTAACTGCTGGAGATTATGGTTCAGGTTCTTTCGTTCCTGTAATCAGCGTTGATGCAAAAGGTCGCATTACATCTGCTTCAACAACTGAAATCGGTACCAACCTGAGTGTTGCTGCTGATTCTGGTTCAGAAACAGTTGATCTTCTGACCGATACTCTGACAGTAACTGGTGGAACTAACGTAACCACACAGCTTCTGAACGACGAAGTCACAGTCAATCTGGATGCAGACATTGCTCTGACAAGTATTGACCTGTCAGGAACTCTGGATGTTGATGGAACATCAACTCTTGGCGTACTGGAAGCTGGTGCTTCTACATTGGCTTCTGCTGATGTAACTGGTGCTGCTTCAGTTGGAGGAACACTCGACGTAACTGGCGCTACAACCGTTGACGCATTTACTGCTGGTGCTTCTACAATTGCATCTGCTTCAATCACAGGCGCTGCTACAGTTGGAACAACTCTGGGCGTAACCGGAACTTCAACTCTGGGCGTGTTGGTTGCTGGTGCTTCAACACTGGATTCAGCTTCTGTCACTAACAATACCACCATCGGTGGCACACTTGGTGTAACAGGAACTTCAACTCTTGGTGTACTGAATGCTGGTGCAACATCAGTTGATAGTCTGACTACAACTGGCATTGCTGCTGTTGGTACAAATCTGACTGTTGGTGGTACTGCAATCATCGATGGTACAACACAACTCAAATCTGGCGCACAACTTGATTCCACACTTTCTGTCGCAGGTGCAACCACACTTGCTTCTACACTGGGTGTATCTGGTGCAACTACACTCGCAGGTCTGACTGCTGGTGATTCTACTCTGGCATCCGCTAGTGTAACTGGTGCTGCTACAGTTGGCGCATCCCTAAACGTAAATGGCGCAACTTCACTTGCTGGATTAACTGCTGCTGCAACTTCAGTTGATTCTCTTGGAGTTGTTGGAGCTGCAACAGTTGGAACAACTCTGGACGTAACCGGTAAGTCAACTCTTGGCGTACTTGAAACAACTGCAAATGCAAAGGTTGAGTCACTGGAAGTTACAAATGCTGCTGACCTCAAGTCAACTCTTGATGTAACTGGAGACACAACACTTGCTGGACTGACTGCTGGTGCTTCAACACTGGATTCAGCTACAATCACAAATGACGCCGTCATCGGTGGAGACGCAACTGCAACTTCATTCAAGACTGGTGCTCTTGGATCTGCAATTATCGTTAACAACGATTCAATTACTGGTCCTTCTTCAATCACTATTGATCCTGGTGCTGATCAAACTGGTGATGGTACTCTGTACGTTCTGGGTAACCTGCAAGTCAAGGGTACACAAACTGTTATTGATTCAACAGTCGTTTCTGTTGAAGATCTGAACATCGTTGTTGCTAAGAACGCTGCAAATGATGCTGCTGCTGATGGTGGTGGTTTCACTGTTGAGTCTGGCGATGGCAATAAGACCTTCCAATACGAAGGTGATGCACTTGAGCAGAACTTCGGTTCCTCTGAGAATCTGAATCTTGCTCTGGGTAAAGTTTATAAGATCAATAACGTCGAAATCCTGAGTGCAACTACTCTGGGTGGTTCTGTTATCAACTCTTCACTGACATCTGTCGGTACTCTGGTTGATCTGGATGTTGCTGGTGCAACTACACTTGGCGACACTCTTGATGTTGCTGGTGATACTACACTTGCTGGTCTGACTGCTGGTGCTTCTACATTAGCTTCTGCTACTGTAACTGGTGCTGCTACCGTTGGAACAACTCTGGGTGTAACTGGTGCTGCTACCGTTGGTGGAACTCTGGGTGTATCTGGTGCAACCACACTTGCTGGACTGACTGCTGGTTCTTCAACACTTGCATCTGCTGATGTAACTGGTGACACTTCAGTTGGCGGCAACATTGTCGTTGATGGAACATCACAGGTTAAGTCTGCTGCACAGTTTGATTCTACAATCAACGTAACTGGCGCAACTACACTTGGTTCTACACTTGGTGTAACTGGTGCTACTACACTTGCTGGACTGACTGCTGGCGATTCAACACTGTCTTCTGCTGATGTTACTAACAACGCAACTGTTGGTGGTACTTTAGGAGTAACTGGTGCAACTACACTTGCTGGTCTGACTGCGGGAACAACTTCAGTTGATTCTCTTGGTGTTGCTACAAATGCAACTGTTGATGGTAACTTCGTTGTTGAAGGAACAGGAACAGTTGGCGGAGCATTCCATGCTCAAGGTTCTGCACAGTTTGACACAACTATTGACGTAACTGGAGCTGCTACACTTGCTTCTACATTGGACGTTGCTGGTACATCAACTCTTGGCGTACTGACTGCTGGTGCATCTACATTCGCAACTGCTGATGTAACTTCAAATGCAACAGTTGGTGGTACATTTGCTGTTACTGGAACATCTACACTGGCTGCTGTTAATGCTGCTGCAACTTCAGTAACTACATTGACAACAAGTGGTGCTGCTTCTGTTGGTACAAATCTGACTGTTGGTGGAACTGCAACTGTTGATGGTGCATTCCGCGCTAAGGATACTGCACAGTTTGATTCTAGCGTTGCTGTAACAGGAACTACAACTCTGAGTGATACTCTGGATGTTCTCGGTGCTACAACACTGACTAACACTCTGGATGTAACTGGTGCTTCTACCCTCTCAACTGTTGATGTAACTGGTGCTGCTACCGTTGGTTCAACCCTGGACGTAACTGGTGCAACTACACTCACATCACTGACTGCTGGTGCTTCAACACTCGCATCTGCTGCTGTTACTAACAATGCAACTGTTGGTGGTTCACTGGGCGTAACTGGAGCAACAACTCTGAGTGATACTCTGGATGTATCTGGTGTAACTACACTTGCTGGTCTGACTGCTGGTGCAACTACACTTGCTTCCTCATCCGTAACAGGCAACTCTAATGTTGGTGGAAACTTCGGTGTCGTTGGTCACACTGCGCTTGATACTGTAACTGCTGGTATTTCCACAGTTTCTACAATCGACATAACTGGTGCTGCTGCTGTAGGTGCAAACCTGACTGTTGCTGGTACTTCAACCGTTGATGGCGTATTTACTGCAAATGCTGCTGCACAGTTTAATACAACCGCAGACGTAACTGGCGATCTAACTGTTGGCGGAGCAACTGCTCTGACATCAACTCTGGACGTAACTGGTGCTACTACACTTACAGGTCTTCTGACCGCTAATGGTGGTGCTGTTATCTCAGCTGCTCAGATCAATGGAATCATGGCAGTTAGTGGTGCAGCTGCACTGAATGGTCCAGTTTCTACTGGAGATACTCTGGACGTAACTGGTGCTGCTACACTTGATAGCACTCTGGATGTAACTGGCAACACAACACTTTCTACACTTAATGTAACTGGCCTTGCAACTCTTGATTCTTCACTCGATCTGACTGGAGACCTTACAATCAATGGTACTAAGTTCAGTATTGCTGCTGCAACTGGTAACGCAACCGTTGGTGGTAGTATTAATGCTGACGATACCGTTACTGCTCCAGAATTTAGTGGAGAACTGAGTGGTGCTGCTGTTTCTACAAGTGCTGATGGTCTGGTTAACACCGGAATCACAACTGTTACAAACACAATTGAAGTTAAGTCTGATGATGGTTCTGTTGCTGGAATCGACCTGTTCGATGATGTCAACAATACCTACTATTCAAGACTGCAGTCTGCAACTAATGCTCAGTTGACGGATAACGTTGAAGTTACAATGCCTACCGTCAGTGGTAACATGCTGGTTGGTGATGCAAATATCTCCAACAGTGTTAACACCTCTGGTATCATTACTGCAACTTCATTCGTTGGTCCTCTGACTGGCAATGCTGATACAGTAACTGCACTGCAAACTGCAAGAGAGTTCAGCATCATTGGTGATGTAGACGCACCTGCAGTATCTTTCGATGCAACTGGTAACGTTGTTCTGAACACAACTCTTGATTCAACTGGTGTAACTGCTGGTGACTATGGTTCATCTACACAGATTCCAACATTCACTGTTGATGAGAAAGGTCGTCTGACTGCTGCAGGTGGTGTAGATATCTCTACCGACCTGAATATCGATGCTGATGCTGGTTCAGTAGATATCAATCTTCTGACCGAGACTCTGTCAATCACTGGTTCCACATACGTCAATACTTCAGTTGATACTAACGAAGTTATTGTCAACGTTGAAGCTGGTTCTGCAAACGTAGTCAGCACACTGGTTGCAAGAGATGCATCTGGTAACTTCGCTGCTGGCGAAATCACTGCAACTCGCTTTATCGGTCTTGCCGATCGCGCAACTCAGTTAGAGAACACCCGTACATTTGCTGCTTCTGGCGATGCAACTGCACCTGCTGTTGACTTCAACGGAACACAGAGTCCTGTTCTGAACTTGACTCTGAACAATGTTAATACTAACGTTGGAACATTTGGTTCACCAAGTCAGATTGCACAGGTCACAGTTAATGCTAAGGGTCTTGTAACTGGCGTAACTAACGTTGCTATCTCCACTTCACTGTCAATCGGCGACGGTTCAGGATCTGGTTCCGTTGAACTGATGGATGGTAATCTGAGCCTTCTGGGTAGTGATTATATTGAAACTTCAGTTTCTGGAACTGACTTCACAATCTCCCTGAAAGGAGATTCTGCGAATGTTGCAGATAAGGCTGTCGTAAGAGATGAAAATGGCAACTTCGCTGCTGGAACAATTACTGCTGACCTGACTGGTAGAGCACTGATTGCAACAACTGCTGACGAACTTGAGACCACAAGAAACATCTCAATTGATGGTCCTGTCGTAGGTAATGTTGACTTCAATGGTGGTTCTGATGTTACTATCAGTGTAACTCAACAACCAGATTCCGTTGAACTGAGAACACACACAACTGGCGACTATGTTGAGTCTGTTGCTGATTCTGGTCTGAGCGATATCACAATTGCTGGTAACGGCGAAGGTGGTGCTGTACAGGTTGGTCTGACAACAACTGGCGTAAGTGCTGGAACATATGGTGCAACTGGTTCACTGCCTATCTTCACTGTAGATAGCAGAGGTCGTATCACATCCGCAACAACAACTTCAGTTTCTACTGAACTCTCAATCACTGGTGACAGTGGTAGCGATTCTGTTGATCTGCTGAACGATACACTCGACTTCGAAGGTGATTCAAACCTGACAACTGAAGTTACCGATAACAAGGTTTCTGTTTCACTGAATCAGAACGTTGCTGTATCCGGTAACATGGATGCTGCTTCATTCAGAACAGGTAACGAAGGCGATTCCATCATCGTTACAGGAACATCCATTACTGGTCCTTCTTCAATCACAATCGATCCTGCCGGTATCGGCGACAATACAGGCGAACTGTATGTCATGGGCGATCTGATTGTTAAGGGTACAACTACAACCGTTAACTCCGTTGAGTTGGCTGTTGCTGATAAGAACATCACTCTGGCAGACGGTGCTACAAGCAACGCTGTTGCAAATGGTGGTGGTCTTACAATCGAGGCTGGTGCTGATGGCGCTAAGACCTTCCAATTCGAAGAGATTGGTCTGAACTTCGGTTCATCCGAGAACATGAATCTTGCTGTAAGTAAGGTTTATAAGATTGACAATACTTCAGTTCTGAGTGCTACAACACTGGGTACTGCCGTTGTTAACTCTTCCCTGGAAGTTGTTGGAACAATCAACACTGGTGTATGGCAGGGCACTGCAATCAATGATGACTACATTGACTTCATTGATAATGCAAACAAGGTCAAGATTTCTGCTCTTGACATCGATGCTGTTGCTGAAATCGGCACACCAATCGCTGATGGCGATCTGATGATCATCGACGATGGTGCTGATGGAACTAACCGCAGCATGACAGTTGATCGTATGCCTGTTTATACCTTCAGTAAGGTATCTGGAGACATTCTGATCGATTCTACTGGTGTCGCAACAATCCAGCCAAACTCTGTTGATCTTGCAACAGATACAACTGGTAACTATGTTGCTACAATTACCGCTACAAACATTGATGTTACCAACTCCGGTACAGAAGATGCTGCTGTAACCCTGGATCTTTCCGATACAACAGTAACTGCTGGTTCATACGGTTCTACAACTGCAATTCCTACATTTACAGTTGACGAGAAAGGTCGTCTGACCGCAGCTGGTACAGTTCAAGTTGACACAACACTGGATGTTTCATCTGATGTTGGTTCAATTGATATTGATCAACAGACTGAAACTCTGGCAATCGAAGGTGTTGACGGAGAAATCAGCGGTACTGCAACTGGAACCAAGGTTGAGCTTGGACTGGTTGACACTGGTGTTGCTGCTGGATCTTATGGTTCTGCAACTGCAATCCCAACATTCACAGTTGATGCAAAGGGTCGCCTGAGCGAGTCTTCAACTGTTGCAATCGGAACTGCTATGACCCTTGCTGGTGATACAGGTTCTGAAGTCATTGAGTTCCTCAATGATACTATGACAATTGCTGGTGATACTCACGTATCAACAGACGCTTCTAATGATGTGTTGACAATCAGCGTTGACGCAACAAGTGCTGCTACACCAAGTACAATGGTTGCTCGTGATGCAGACGGTAGTTTCTCTGCCCATGTAATCACTGCCAATGTATTTGATGGAGACCTCAATTCCACCGGTATTTCAACATTCTCAAATGATCTTCAGATCGGTAAGAGACTGATTGACGCTGGCGGTAGTAGTGGTGGAGAAAAACAGACCATTGGTGTTAACACGACAACTGGTTATCTTGAGTGGCAAGATCTGACTGACATTCTTCCACAAACAAGAACAACTCAATCACAAGTCGCAGCTGAAGGCGATACACAATTCTTCTTCGATTATAATGCAAACTTCCTTGACGTATTCGTTAATGGTGTTAAGTTAAACCTCAACGAGTATACAGCAACCGACGAGACTTCAATCACACTCGTAGAACCTCTGTTCGAAGGTGATGTTGTTGAATTCCACTCATATGCTGTTGCTGGTGGTGGACTTGGTGTTGTTGAATTCATGGGAGACCTGAAAGATGTAACACTTGGTGCTCTTGCACAGAATGATGTTCTGGTCTACAACGGTGCAGGATTCGTTAACCAACAGTCTATAAGTCTGTCTGGTGGTATTACAGGTGCAAGCATTGATGCTGGCTCCGCTACTATTACTGGTGCAATTTCTGCAGATTCTGCTGCAATCACTGGTAACATTTCTGTTGGAAGTCTGACCCTGAACGGTAATGCTGCTGTTTCCGGTTCAATCATTCCATCTGCAACCAATACATACGATCTGGGTTCACCTGATAGAACTTGGAGAGATCTTTATCTTGCCGATGCTTCACTGTATATCGACGGTCAGAAGGTTCTGCATTCCGATAACGATACAATCGTTGTTTCTGCTGATCCTAACCAGAACCTGTCTGTTCAGACAACTGGAACTGGTGATATCGAACTTTCACCTGCATCTGATGTTGGTGGATCAGGAAGCGTACAACTGAAGGGTAATCTGGTTGTTAATACTGGATTTGAGATCACATCTACTGCTGGTGCTGTTAAGTTCAATAGCAACCTTGCTGCAGATGTTATCGAGTCTAAGACTGATGATACAAACCTCACACTGCGTGGTAACGGTGCTGGCGCTGTTGCTGTTAACGATGACCTGACCGTTATCGGAGACATCACTGCACAGAATCTGACTGCAGATATCGATGCTTCTAACATCACATCTGGTACAGTCTCTACTGCACGTTTGGGTGCTGGAACTGCTGATGGTACTACATTCCTGAGTGGAGATGGTACTTGGAAGGAAGTTGATTCAACCGCACTGAAGGATGAAAACGGACAAATCAAGGCACAGGCATCTGCTGCTGGTCTCACTGTTAGTGGAACTCTTGCTGCTGATACTCTTGTCGGCGATCTGGATGTTGCTAACCTCTCCGGTATTGTTGATCCTGCAAACCTGGGTACAGGAACTGCAGATGCAACTACATTCCTCAGAGGCGACGGTTCATATGCTGTTGTTGATTCCACCAAACTGATTGACAGTCTGGGTGCTGATAGAATCAATGCAACAACATCTGGCGTAACTGTTACAGGCACTGCAACTGCGGATTCATTCGTAACTGCTGGTGGTCTGGAAATGACCGGTGCTAAGTTGTCTGGTCCTGCTGAGATCGTTCTCGATCCTGCTGGTGACGATGACGTTGCTGGAACACTGAGAATCAAGGGTGATCTGATCGTTGATGGTACAACCACAACAATCAACACTGCAACATTAGATGTAACCGATGCAAACATCACAGTCGCTAAGGGTGCAACTCTTGCTTCTGCTGTTGATGGTGCTGGTCTTACAATCGATGGTGCAAACGCAACATTCGTATATGACTTTGCTAACTCTGCACTGAAGTCAAGTGAGAACATCAACATTGCTGCTGGTAAGGTTTATCAGGTTAACGGCAACGAAGTTCTGACTGCAACTACAGTTCTTGGTAAGTCAATGCCTACAGGTGATGTTGTTGGTTCATCCGACGCACAGACCCTGACAGCTAAGACAATCAGTGGTTCTACAAACGCATTGACCAATATTGCTAATGCTTCACTGGTTAACTCAACAGTTTCCTTCGGTGGTATCGAACTCGCACTGGGTGCATCTGATGCAACTCCTGCTTTCGATCTTGCTGACGCAACAAACCTGCCTACCACAGCACTGACTGGTACAATCACCAATGCACAACTTGCTGGTGCGATTGCTAACGATAAACTGGCTAATCAGTCCGTTTCCTTCGGTGGTATCTCACTGAATCTTGGCGAGACCGATGCAACTCCTGCATTCGATCTGGTTGATGCAACTGGTTACAAGACTGAGTCACTGGTTGGCACAATTGCTAACGCACAACTCGCAGGTTCTATTCCTAACGATAAACTTGCAAACAGCACAATTTCTGGACATGCACTGGGTACATCACTCAGCACATTGTCAATGTCCACTGATACACACCTCTCTGGTAGTGCAACCTATAATGGTTCTGGCGCTGCAACATTCGAGGTTAGTATTGATGCAACCGCAACCAACACTGCAAGCACAGTTGTTGCACGCGATGCAAACGGAAACTTCGCTGCTGGTACAATTACTGCAGACCTGGCTGGTAATGCACTTACCGCTGATCATGCAGACGATGCTGATGAAGCAATCAACTCACAGAATGTAAGAATTGATGGCGCTGCTGATGCAGACGCTACACACTACCTGATGATGTCCTCTACCGCATCCGGTCAATCCCGTGCGAAGAGTGATGGCAACCTCGTCTACAATCCATCCTCAAATACCCTGTCTACAGGTGCATTTGTTGGTAATCTGACAGGTAACGTAACAGGTAATGCTGATACAGCAACACTTGCTGCTGATTCCTCACTGCTCGGTGGAGAGTCTAAGGCATACTACGCAACCGCTGCTGATTTGTCTGCTCTGACAACAACAGTTGGCATCGTAACATTCTCCGGTGCATATGGAGATCTCACTGGCGTTCCTACCAGCATCTCAGAGTTTGCTAATGATGCAAACTACTTGACATCTGCTGATCTCATCAGTAGTGCAAGTGAGGCTGCAACAATTGACGTTCAGTCCGATAACATCACTGATACTGAGAGATTCCTGACATTCGTACAAAACGGAACAGGATTCCAGAACGTTGCTACAGATTCCGATCTGAAGTACAACCCTGCTCTTAACAGACTGACCGCTGACTTGTTCAGAGGTGCTGTTGAAGGTGACGTAACTGGTGACCTGACTGGTAATGCTGATACAGCAACAACTGCAACTAACCTTGCAAATGCTGCTAACATCAACGCTGGTCTGATCAATCAGGACAGAATCCCTGCAACACTGAATAAGGATATCAGTGGAACTGCTGCTGAAGCAACTAGACTGGGTGGACAACTTCCTTCCTACTATGCTGTTGCTGCAGATCTGAATGCCGAGACCGCCGCAAGAACATCTGCTGTTTCTGATGAAGAAACTGCAAGAATTTCTGCAGATGGTGTACTGGATGGTAAGATCGATGATGAGATTGCAAACAGAACTGCTGCGATTTCCGCAGAAGTAACTGCAAGAAATAATGCAATCACAAATGCAGTCGATGCTGCTACAGCACTGTATGAAGCGGCTGACACTACACTCCAGACCAACATTGATAATGAGGCATCAACTCGTGCCAACGCTGATACTGCTCTGTCTGGTAGATTGGATACCCTTGAGGCTGATCCAACAACTGCAACTGCATTGAGTACAGAAACAATTGCTAGAACAAATGCTGACACAGCATTGTCTGCAAGACTTGATACTC
>CEPU01026220.1_pt1 | contig 20738 bp, 32 predicted proteins | sample 530471 | NCBI WGS metagenome assembly CEPU01 (sample SAMEA2620194, study PRJEB7988) | marine metagenome | biome: marine biome (ENVO:00000447); feature: surface water layer (ENVO:00002042); material: "saline water (ENVO:00002010), including plankton (ENVO:xxxxxxxx)" | depth 5 m | reverse complement strand
TCAAAGAAAAATATACTTTGCTGATGCTGGAGCCCCTAGTGGTACACGAACAATATCAAGTAATGCCATGACAGCTTTTGAATTGGGTGGTCAAACTACTTCTCCTCAAAATATTGGAGGTGGTTCTAATGGTGATAAGATTACATTCACACTAGCTGATGATAGTACAAAGGTATTTGATTTCGTAAGTGCAACGCCCGGCTCTGTGGGTCAACAAATAGCAAAAGGAAGCACAGAGTTATCAACTGCTCTTAGTATTTCTAATACACTCAATTCACACCCTGATTTTACAGCTAGGTTATCTTTTGATGATCCAGCTACAGCGGTAGTTTCTTTAGCTACCACAGGAACAGGTGGTAATGGAAAAGCTGTTAGTTTCACTTTTATAAGTAATACACCTCTATCCGGTGGATCTACCTTCAATGGTGGTAAGGCGGCTGGAAATTCAGTTTTAACAAGATCGGAAGATTTTGATAAAAGTGATGAGATAGCTAGTGCAGCTGTATTTGTTCAAAAAGGAACAAATAATGCAGATAACGGTTTTACATGTACTTCTAATGAACCTATTCAAATTGGTTTAAATGCTATTCGTTTTGTGCAATTTAATGGAGCTGGTCAAATTGACGCTGGAGCTGGTCTTTCTAAGTCCGCTAATACTTTATCGGTAAATGTAGATAATTCGTCATTAGAAATCGTATCAGATACATTGAGAATTAAAGCTGGTGGTAACGGTCTTACAGGTGGTGGAGCTAATTTATTAGCTGTTCAAGCTAATGGCTCTACATTGGATGTAAGTTCTAGTGGTGTTAAAGTTGCAAGTGAAGGAATTACAGCTACTGAAATTAATACTTCTGCTCTCGGTACAGGTATGGCCGGTGGAGCTGGTACGGCAATCACTTTAGATCTCTCTGACTTCAGTTTAGCTACACCGGCAGCTTCTGACTCATTCCTAACATTGGATTCTGACGGATCAACCATACAAAGAACCACAACAGACGCTCTTGCTACATTGTTAGCTGGTACAGGTTTATCGGCTTCTAGTGGTGTATTAGCTGTAGGTTCTCTTGCCTTAGCTCAAGTTTCATTCAGACCATATATAGATACAGCTACTGGGGATGGATCTACTGTAGGTTTTGATCTTACAAAAGATGTAACAGTTAATAATTGGTTAAATGGTGTCATTGTTTCTCGTAATGGTCAGATCTTAAAACGAATAACGAGTGGAAGTGCAGCGGACTCTAGTGAATATACAATCGCTTCTAGTGGTGGTACTACTACTGTAACATTTGGTGCAGCTCCTACAAGTGGTGAGCATCTTCAATTCAATTATATTGCAGACGCATAAATATAAATCGAGATAATATTATCTCTCATTGTATTAAACTCCTTTTTATGTTATACATAATGATATACAAAGGAGTTTTTTATGTTTGTAATATACACAAGATTAAGTAATAGTCAAGAAGTAGCACCTATCCCATGTAAAGCTATTTTTGATAGTGGGATATTAGGATCTGACTACATGGAGTTACATGGTGTTGATGAAAGAATAAAAGATAATATCATGCCAAAGGCAACGATAAATATCATGACGATAAAAAAGGAAAATATAGAATCGATCATATCTTTTATACCTTTTCCAAAAAAACAAACAGAAGAAATAATAGAACCAAAGGAAGAACCGAAAAAGGAAGAACCGAAAAAGAAAAGAAAATATGTTAAGAGTGGAAAATATAGACGTAAATAAGGAATAATCAAATGACGTTTGATGAATATGATAAAGAAGCTGAGAAAACAGCTAACTACCCTAGAGAGAATAATATAGGTCTATGTTATGTCTTTTTGGGATTGGTAGAGGAAGCTGGTGAATGTAGTGGTAAGATCAAAAAAATCATTCGTGATGAAGAGAGTATAGAGAAAGGAATACAGAAACGTAAACAAGATATAATAAAAGAGTTGGGTGATGTTCTATGGTATGTGTCAGCTTGTGCAAGGGAGATAGGTACAGATTTAGAAACAATAGCAAAAGAGAATAATAAGAAGTTACAAAGTAGATATGAACGTGGTACGATAAAAGGCAGTGGTGATAATAGATAGAGGAGAATCATGAGTAATGAATTAAATTGGTTTCATATACAAAGGTGGAACAGAAATAGACGATCAAGACAAATGCATGATTTTGAAAAGAGAAAGCAAAATCCAAAAGATACCGATCTACAAGTATTGAGTATGTTAGCTAATGGTAATGTAAAGATCACTAGAAAAGAGAAAGAAGAAACAGATACAGATAAAAAGGTAAAGAAGGAGAAATAAATGGCTAAATCTAATTGGAGTGGTGGAAGTGGGTGGAACGCTATAAATGATCCAACAGGTTTATTAACCGGTAGAGTGTTGGTTACTACGCCTGGTCAAACACAGTATGTTGAGGATTATTTATTACAACTTGTAGGAACAACTACAAATTTTACAGCTCAACATTACGCAGTAGTCATGAATTATGCTTTTCCTTCCTTTGTTGAAACAACTACATTCAGTGGAGCTAGTTTGGGTTTGGTGAGTAGAGCGAGTGGTTTAAGTACTACAACACCTATAACAGCTAGTAACTGTTATATAGGTAGAATATCACCAAAAGACGGATCGGCTGAAATAGTACGGAGAAACAACGGAGAAGACGAAGTTATAGCGAGTTCTATTTTACCTAGCTCTACTTTTAGTTTTGGTTCTCTTCATACGATGAGATTAAATACATTTGGAACATCACCGGTGACAGTACAATTTCTAGTAGATGATGAAGTTTTAGTTAATGTTGGTGATAGTTCGAGTTCAGCTCTTACAACCGGATATAGTGGTATTCAAATGCAAGGGGGTACAGCTTATTGTGATAATTTTACAGTTTTAGAATACTCATCAAGTGGTGGAAGTACAGGAATAACACCGGATCAATTTTATGATACACCGACAGATCAAACTTCTACATTTTTACTATTGTGGTTTAAGACTGACGTTGGTTTAACTACTCAAGGTTCCGGTACTTCTGAAGTTGTTCTAGATTGGGCTGATCAAGCTGATTATGTGTCTAAAGCTTACAGTATAGGTCAATCTAACACTTCAAGTAGACCTTCTATAAGTACTAATACACCAAATGGTTCAAAAGCAGTTGTTTTTACTAATGATAAGGGTAATTTTTTAATCGGCCCAGCTGCCACCAAACTAGATATAAATGGTTCTAGTTTTCATAATGGTGTAGGTTTATTTGCAGTAATATTCTTTCCTACAAGTGGTGTACTAGGTGATCCTACTAATGATACAAGTGGAGCTAATGATACTAGGGCTCCATTAGGAAATTACGGTCGATCATATCAGTTTTATGCAATAAATTCTATTGGTAGTGGTACAACATTCGATAAAGCTTTACAATTTGATGTTCATACTGCTTCATCAAAGAAAGATAACGCTATTACATTAGGTTCATGGGCAATCATTAATTATAATGGTTTTGGAACAAGTACTAATCCAGCTTCTGTTTATTTGAATGGAACATTAGTCGGTACAGTAGGAAGTTATCAGACCACAAATACCGATATGTCAGACACAGGAAGAGTATTTCATCTAGGTAGACGACCTTTCACAGATACAGACCCAAATCATTTGTTTGGTACATTTGCAATAACTGAATACATATTAGTACAGATTGGAAATACTGGTATGACAACAACCATTAGACAAAAGACAGAGGGATATCTAGCATGGAAATATTCTTTACAGGGTAATCTTCCTTCTGATCACCCTTATAAATCAGCTCCACCAACATCATAGAGAGAACATGGAAGATAAGACAATAATAATGCGACAAGAATCATTTGTTTTAATGCTTGATTTTACTGAGTTTGAAGAAACAGAGATAGCAAACTTTTTTATTGCTTTTGGTAAAGAGGTAATATTTCATAGTCAATTTATGAATGATGTTTGGAATATAGAACGTAGTGGTTTCACAGAGGAAGTAGATTGGAATGGTTTAAAATCCAAAATACAGGAGTTGTTTATAGAGAGTTGGGAGATTGGTACAATATATGATTTAGAAGGCATGAAACACGAATTTGAACGAGTATATAATGATAAAAAAATACTTAATATGTTGAGTGCATAATACAGATTGACATATAATATAATGTGTGGTATACTTGTAATACTATAAGGAGATCACAATGACAAACGATAAAAATAATGACTTTGGCAAATATGCCATGAAAGGTACGGATATTCCTAGACAACCCATATTTAGAGATCTAAGATCTACATATATGGAGAAGTTTGGGAAGAATAACAGAGAGTTAGCTGAATATTTAGATATCTCTCCACAGAGTTGTAGTACCTTAGCTAGTGGTAGTGATAAAAGACAACCGGCATGGTACATCATCATGAGATTATTAGAATCATTAGATCTAGAGTTGGTATTACAATCCGATAAGATCCATGTGAGATCCAAAGATACATAAAAGATAAAATAATTTAATTATTTTCTTGACAAATGATAATGCATATTGTATTATAAGAGAGTATTCAACAACGGAGAAAAATTATGTCTTATTACTCGTCATATCTGTATGAAGCACGTCAACAAGCATGGAAGATTATCTATGCTAAAGAGGATTGGAAGAAGTCGTCTTTAATGAATGAGTTGGTGAATGGGGTTTGGAAGTACCTCACAAAGAAAGAGAAAGATGAAATTATAGAGCTTATCAAAACGGAGGGAAAATAATATGATTGTTTTTTATATGAACATTAATGGAGTTTGGAAAGAAGTAGGAATAACATTAGTTATGATTATTATTGAAAACTTAATGATCTTTAATGATCAAGGAGAGGAATGGATCGGAACATCATCTATGTTCTTAAATCAATTTCATAGATTATATACTAAGGATCAAGACGATAAACTTCATGGTATTGAAGCTAGATTAAAACTAGATGAAGATCTATTAGATCTAATAGATACAATAGATGAAAGAATAGCAAACATTAATAGATAACAATAACAACGGAGATAAAAATGAATAATAAACATAGACCTCTAGAGGATTGGTCACCTCAGTATTTTTCAGAAACGATAAAACTATCGAAGTTTTACACAACAAAAAGTACAGCTCATGCATTATTATGGTGTTTAACTCAAAATAATGAGAAAGAATGTAATGTAATAGGAGATATTAAGAATAGTACTAATATACAAATTTTGGACTCTGCTAAAGAGATCGAGTCGTATTTAAATGTGGATAAAATTCAAAATTATAGAGTAGTACATTCTAATGATTTCGTAACTCCAAAAGAATGGAAAGACTTAGTATGGAAAAAAATAATGCAAGGTAATTATAAAGTGCTACAAGTACATTCATTAAATATGACAAAAGATGAAGATGGTGTGTTTATGGTATCTTGGAAAGAAGAGATAAAAGTATACATCATGGTAGAAAAATATAGTGGAAGAGTAAAATAAGTATCACAAGTAACTCATAACGTGTTATAATAATTAAGAACATCAAACGGAGATAAACATGAAAAATCAATCTAAGGTAAACCGTCTTATGGCTTTAGGTCAAGTGTATGACGATAAAGTCAAAAGCAGCTCTTTGTATCCTAGTGGAATACAAAACCCTAGAAAGAAAATATCAGAAGCTGAATATAAAAAGAAGAAAGCAAAAAGAAAGAACAAAAAGAATAGGAGATAATCATGAGTGAACAAACAGATAATTTAAGATATGCATGGATTGAAAGTATCAGTGTTGAGAAACATCCTAGATTGGGAGTAGAGAAATCTCAAGCTCTCAGAACGTGGGTATTTCAACAGTTAAATATAACTATATTAGGTGGATTTAAAAGATATCTATTGAAAAAGGTATGTACTATTTACCCTCAAGTCATTCCAGCTGTTCTACATGAAGTAGTCATAGGAATACAATCTAAGCAACTAGAGATCCAAAGAAAAGAAGCTGGTGGAACACGTTGTAGTTGTTGTAATCAGTATGTGAAAGAGTATAAACGTGCTTTAAGTAAGAACATGTGTAGGTTCTTACAATCGTTAGTTTATAAGTCAGCTATGGATAAGTCTAGAGGTGGTGACGGATTTGTTCACTTCAAAGAGTGTGATTATGGAAGTCACGATTATCCCTATGTAAAAGAGTGGGGATTAGCTGAAAGAAGTGAAACAGAACAAGGATATTACAGACCAACGGAGTTAGGTATAAAGTTTGCGTTTGGTAAGGTTAGTATACCGAAACATATCTATACATATAATGGTAAACGTACCGGAGAAACTTCTAATGAAACAATCAAAATAACTGATGTTAAGTTTGAAAGATTTGATCTAGAATCTATGTTGAATGGGATTGTACCATGAAGAAAGATTTTAAACATTTGATAAAAAAATCCTTCACTGATAGATCGACACTAGAAACATTAAAAAAAAATCACGATTTACAGTATAATAAAGCTGTGACAAATATAGTAGAACATCATTTTAAGGAGTCAAAAATGTCATTACCACAGATATTAAACAGAGTAACTAGCAAAGGTTACAAGATATTTCAATCCGGATCTTACAATCTAAATATCATCGGTGTGAGAACATCATCAAGAGAAGCTAATAAGTTTGATGATTGGTTACATGTTGTTTTTAAAGACGAAACAGAGAATTGGATAGATATTAGATTTCAAATAACTACAGACGCTGGATTATATCATTTGAACAACCCTAGTAGGGTAGAGGGAACAGCTATATTAGTATCCGGTCAATATAGAGGAAGTCACAAGATAGGACTTCATAGGGGCAAATATGAAGCTCTTACACAAGTCGGAAAGGTGAAGGTATACAGAGATAATACAAAAGATGAAGTATTAGACCATGATCCTAGTACAATACAAGAGGGTTATTTTGGTATCAATATCCATAGAAGTAATTCCACAAGAGAGAGTACACAGGTAGATAAATGGTCAGCTGGTTGTCAAGTTTTTGCTAATCCAAATGAATATGACATGTTTATATCATTGTGTAAAAGGTCAGCTGAGAGGTGGGGAGATACTTTTACATATACATTATTAGAGGATTAGGAGATAAAACATGTCTACAGACGAAACAAGTCAAACATTAAGACAAGAGATATTTCATGGTAATTGCATGGAGTTGATGAAATCAACGAAAGACAATACATATACAGCTATAATATCAGATCCCCCATACGGAATATCGTATATGGGAAGGAAGTGGGATTATAACGTACCTAGTGTAGATATGTTTAAAGAAATGTTGAGAGTAACTAAAAGTGGTGGTTATGCTCTAATCTTTGGTGGTGCTAGAACCTTTCATAGAATGGCTGTAAATATGGAAGACGCTGGGTGGGAATTGCGTGATACTATGATGTGGTTGTATGCTAGTGGGTTCCCTAAATCTATGAATATCTCTAAAGCAATAGATAAAGATTTGGGTTTGGAACGTGAAGTAGTTGGTAGAATAAACTTAGCTGGTACAGGTAGAGCAGCTTCTTCCGGTGTCACTACAGCGGCACAAGACGGATATGAAATAAAAAGAACAGAAATGGAGATAACAAAACCAGCTTGTGAAGAATCAAGAGAATGGTATGGTTATGGAACATCATTAAAACCAGCTTATGAACCGATAATTGTAGCGATGAAGCCTTTAGATAAATCCTATGTCAATAACATTAGATCAACTGGAATAGGTGGCATTAATATTGATGAATGTAGGATAGGAGAGGATTTTGATAGGATAGAATACTGTGAAGAGAAAATGAAACAAGGGAATGGAGAGATACCCTATTTTTTTGATATTCATACTTTAACAAGAGGTAAATTTCCAGCTAATGTTATGCATGACGGATCTGATGAGTGTAGGGATATATTCAGAGAACACTTCAGAGCATTTTTATGCAGTAAACCAACAAAGGAAGAGAAGGAAAGAGGACTAGAGAATTTTATAGGTAAAAAAGGACATGTAGTGTCAAATAGAAAGGAAGGTAGTAGAGGTATGAATAATCCAGCTGCCGGAAGACGTGGTGGTCATTATAAGAATACACACCCAACAGTAAAACCTTTGGATTTAATGAGATATCTAGCAACAATGGTAAAAATGCCAAATGATAAGAGTTTGATATTAGATCCGTTTTGTGGAAGTGGAACAACAGTATTAGCTTGTAAAAGTTTGGGTATGAAAGCTCATGGTTTTGAACGTGAGGAAGAGTTTGTAGCTATTGCAAGGTCGAGAATACAACAACCATTAGAGGGTCAGTTTGAGAAATGGACTTGGAAAAAAGTAGATAAACAAATGAAACTATTTTAAAGTCAAACGATGATCGATCTGTATAATGAAAATTGTCTTGATGTATTATCAAGATTAAAAGAAGAAAGTGTAGATATGGTTCTTTGTGATCCACCATATAGAACAACACCCAAAGGTTGCAGTGGAAATATGGGTGGATTCTTAGCTACACCAAATGGAATGAACGGAAAAGGTGGATTTGAGGAGAATGATTTACATATAAATGATTATTTGCCTCTACTATATCGGTGTATGAAAGATCAATCACATGGGTACATCATGACAAACGATTTTAATCTGATTGATTTTCATGTAAGTATAAGAAAACAAGGATTTAACATATTTAAAACGTTGATTTGGGCAAAAAATAATGTAATAGCTAATCAATATTATATGAATTCTCACGAGTATATTATATTTTTTCGCAAGGGAAAAGCAAAATGTATAAACAATGGTGGATCAAGATCTGTTCTCTATTATGATAATCCTATGAATAAAGTACATCCTTCAGAAAAACCGATTGATCTACTTAAAGTGTTGATAGAAAATTCATCAAGGGAAGGTGAAGTGGTTTTGGATTTTACAATGGGTTCCGGTAGTACCGGCATGGCATGTAAAGAGTTAAATCGCCAATTTATAGGTATTGAAATAGACAAAAACTTTTTTGAAGTAGCAAAGAAAAGAATAGAGAATTACTCTTGGCAATTATCACTATTTTAGGAGAAATTATGAGGTTATTACAAGGCGATTGCCTCAACTTAATGAAAGATATAGAAGATCAAAGTATTGACATGATTTTGTGTGATTTGCCCTATGGTACAACTGTTTGCAAATGGGATAATGTTATTCCTTTCGATAAGTTATGGAAACAGTATGAGAGAATTATTAAACATAATGGTGCTATCCTTCTCTTTGGTACTGAACCATTTGCGAGTAAATTACGTTGTAGTAATCTGAAACTATACAAATATGATTGGTACTGGAAAAAGACTCGACCTAGTAATTTCTTCCAAGCTAAATTTGCACCATTAAATGATATGGAGATTATATCTGTATATTCATTTGGAATGACAAATAACAAATCAAAAAAACCAAGTATAAAATATTATCCACAAGGGATCAAGAAGATTGACAGATTTCAGAAAAACAGTAATACAGGAGGTAAAGTACAAAACAACACACATACATCATGGGATAAAAGAAATCCAATTTATCATCAAACAACTACAGGTTATCCAAAAAATTATCTTGATTTTCCAAACGATACAAAAACTTCTCACCCCACACAAAAACCTGTCGCTTTGCTAGAATATTTAATTAAAACATATACAAATGAAAATGATCTAGTCTTAGATAATTGCATGGGGAGTGGTAGTACAGGTGTTGCTTGTTTGGAAACCAAACGTGATTTTATCGGTATAGAATTGGATATAAGCTACTTCAACATAGCAAAAGAAAGAATACATAATCACTCTTGGCAATTAAAACTATTTTAATTTGCATTAGTAATACATTATGGTATATATACAGTATGCTTTATAGCAATTGCTCAACTTGTCACTCCGTTGTTTAAAATTTAGACATTTGAGCTTTATTACTGGGGTGGTCTTTACTAGACACCCCTTTTTTTTGGTCTTTTTTTGACTTGATAATAAAAACTATTCTATGATAGATTGTATTAGAATAAGGTAGGAGTATATTATGGTTAATCTGAAAAACTATATTACAGTATTAGAAAGATACGAAGATGATATTAGATTGAATAAAATTGGTGCTTGTTGGTTGTTCTCACAATCCCAAATGAAGGAACATGGTTGTAAGAGAAAATGGTCATACTCACAAATAATAGGTATCAGTGACAATGAAACATCAACAGCTCTATTATACGGAGTTGGTTGGCATGTCATAATGGAACACTCATTATTACGCATAAAGAATAATGATAAGTGTATTACAGTAGATGAAGGGATAGAATACTGTGAAACAGTAGCAAGAGATTATTTAAATAGTGAATATGATAATATACCTATGGAAGAGATATATAAACAAGAATGGATAGAATCAACAATAGATAGATACAAAAGAGGTATTGTTGGTTGGGTAAAACACTGGAGAGAAGTACATAAAGAATATGAAGTTATAGCAGTAGAACAGACGTTACTAGCTCCTGTATTAGATCCATATACAAATGATGTATATAAACCTAGAAATAGTTTTTTGATCGAGAAAGACTATATGTATCCATGTGGAGTAAATGATACAGGAGAAAAAGTACAATTAGAAATGCCATATTACAAGATAGGTAGAGCCGACGCAATAGTAAGAAAACGTGGAACAACATCGTTATTTATATTGGATCATAAAACAACTTCACAACCTAAATCGTATTCTAGGAAATTTCTGTTTGATATGCAGTTAGCTAGTTACTGTGCATTATTGAATTACGAAATACAGGAAGGAGAGTTACAAGATTTAAAAGGTTTTGAGATCAAAGGTGTAATATGGGATCTTTGTCATAGTAAAATACCGGATAGACCTAGTTTATTAAAAAGTGGGAAGTTATCAACAGCTAAAAATAAACTTGTTCCAAGCTGGATATTTGAGGAAGCTATAGAATATTATGATTTAGATAGAAGTGATTATGATGATCATATAAATGATTTAAAGATTACGGATCACAACTACTTTCAGTTATTGGAAGTGTCGGTATCAAATATGGATATATCAAGAGCATATTTAGAGGACTATGCAACGGCTAGAAGTATGCATGAAACACGTTTAAACTTACACAAGTGCGATGACATAGAATTCAATTTCAAAGCTCCTAGATATCCAATTTGTGAACAGTATCAACATTGTAAGTATTCTAAGTATTGTTTACCTAATACAGATTTATCCAAACTATTCCACGATAGTATAAAAAAAGATAAAAAAATATATTGGAAGGTATTGACAGATAAATCAGAATGTATTACAATAGATAATGAAGGGGAACAAATCAGTTTACCATTCTAATCAACGGAGTTTAAAATGACAGAAGAACGTAAAAGACAAATAAGAGATCGTATCGAAAGAAGAAAGGCACGAGAACGCATAGCGAACATGACCGAAGAGGATCATGCAGCTAGAAAACAACGTATCAAAGAAAGAAGAATGCTTAGATTTCTTTCAAAATTCGAAACCTCAAACCAAAACTAAGGAGAAAAAAATGACTAAATATAACTTTCAGAAAGCAAGTCAAGCTATCAGTAAAGCCCCTATAAAAGTAATGATTTATGGGGATAGTGGAGTAGGTAAAACTACCTTAGCTGTTACAAGTCCTAAACCATTGGTCTTATTGACCGAAAAAAATGGTGTTCCGTCTATTCATGCTAGTAATCCAAATGCATGTATAATATATTGTAGCTCTATTCAAGATGTTCGTAATGTTGTTGGTGGTATTATGAATGGAGATAAGGAGTTAGCACAATTTGAAACTCTAGTGATAGACAGCCTTACGGAAACACAGAGAATGATACAAGATGACGTTTTGAAAAAAGCAAGACGTGACTCTATGCAGTTACAAGACTATGGTAAGTTAGCTGACGCAACAAGAGGTCTTATTCGAGTATTAAGGGATCTACCTATAAATGTGGTGTGTACTGCATTAAATGATGTAGATAGTGAAGAGGCAACAGGAACAAGACATTACCAACCTATTTTCATAGGTAAAAAGACAGGAAAAGAAATAGCTCAGTGGTTCACATGTATTGGTTACATGTATCGAAGAGATATAAAAGAAGGTGATGATAAAGTAGCCCAAAGAAATATAATGTTTGACGGAGCTTCCTCAGTTTTATGTAAGACAGCACCAAATTTAGAAGGGGTCATTAAAAACCCTAATCTGACAGAAATCTTTAACCAAATTCAAAAAACCAAATAGGAGTAAAAAATGGCTATTATAGACCCAAATTCAGCTACAGTAAGTAGCAATACAAGAAAGACCTTAACAACCGGAAAAAAGATACTAGCACCTGTATCAGCTAGTGTCAGATACACAATGAGTAATGAGAAATATTATGATATTCATTTTGTGGTTATTCATGACCTTGAGAAAAAAGATGAAGTAGGAGCTGTTCACAGTGAGAAGTATTATATTCGAGAAAGTCACAATTGGAGGTGGGCTTTATTATCTCAGTGTTTAATGTATGAAAATCCATTTGATAATGAGAAACTAGATGATGTTCAAAACTTTTTATTAGGTAATGGAAACAGAATTAAAGTAGAAATTACAGAAAGAGAGTACAACGGAAAAACATCTCTTCAAATGAAGAATCTAGGTAAGGTTTTAAAAGAAGGTAAAGTACCACCTTACACAGATACAGAGTTACAGACCATTAAAGTAGCTGAGGATAACTATATATCAACGTGTCAATATAGGATTGATCAAGGTTGGGCTACAGAGTTACTTCCAAAGTATCAAACAACAACCCAACAAAATGATCCATTTGATGACAATGATAATGATGATTGGGATATACCGGAAGAAGCTGACAACAATGATACAGAAATACCATTTTAGGAGAGTGACATGAACACTGAAGAAACAGAAAAAATACTTCTTACAGTAATTGAATTAGCTAAGAGGTTAGGAGTATCATCTAAAACGATCTATATGTGGACTAGAGAAAATAAAATACCCTACATTATTATTTCTAGTGAGGACGCAAAGACCAAACATTATAGATATATATTAAATGATGTAATAGAAGCTCTAAGGAAGTGATTAAATGATCGTGGTAGGTATAGATCCGGCAAGTAACGGAGCTGCATGTATTGTAAAAAATGAAGTGGCACAAGTTGTTTTTGAGTGGAAGTGTAGGAACAGAAAGAACGGAAGAGTTTATGTCGTATCTATATCTTGTATAGGAAAAGACGAAGTAGTAGCTGTGGAGTGTAAAAGTGGTGCTGATATTGGATCACAAATTGGAGCTTATGTAGTGTTGTTGAAAGAGGATAATGAAGAGTTTTATTTATCCTCAGAAGATGCTTATGTAGGAACCAACAAGAACACAGCTATTATCGTAGCTAAATTTGCCGGAATGATAGCTGGAAGTGTGCATAACTATACAAGATCCTTAAATCGAGTTTTATGGGTACAACCTAATAAATGGAGATTTGAATTATTGAAGGTTCCATACTTTACGAAGAGGGAACAAGTCAAAAAGTATTCATTAGATCTTGTTCCTAAAAAGATACCTACCATATCATATCATATCAATAAACTAGGAAGACTAGACCATATAACGGACTCGGCTGGTGTTGCTATGTGGGCTTGGAATTCCATAACTAGATACAATAACAACGGAAATAAATAATAAATATGAATGACTATGATAAAGTATTTCAGAGTTTTACAGAATATCGTAAGACTCTAGGGAAATCATTACCCTCATTAACAAAAGCAACAATCAAAAAGATAAATAAAGCTCTTGAAGTAGTAACGACGGAAGACCTTATACTTCTATTTACATATCTCAGTGAGTCAACTGATGAATATTGTAGTTTTATCAACGGAGATAATGACAATAATAGATTTTATGGAACACTAGATAATCTATTTCGTAAATCGAAACTCAAAGAAAAGATAAACAGAGCAAAACGGTGGAAACTTAAACAAGGGAACCTAGTAGCAGAAAAAACGCATGATTTATTCATGCCATTCATGATCGTTGAACAAGAAGAAGTAGTAGAAAAGAAAGAGAACAATATAGGAACAATGAATTTTCAAATGTCGATATTTGCACAAACAAAGAAGGGAACAGAATAAATGAAGTGGTACGAACAAATAAACGATAGTGGATTACATGCAGTAGCTTCCTCATTAGGATTGAATATCAGAAAAAATACAGTGTCGCCATGTCCTTCGTGTGGAGCTGAGAAGAGAGGAACACATGATAAAAGATTACCTATTGGATTTAAAAAGAATCTAAAAGGGTGGATATGTCACTCTTGTAAATCTACAGGAAACATCATTGATCTAATATCTTATACTTTACAGGGTAAACGATACAGAGAATTAGACAAAGAAAGTAGGAAATCAGTAATGATATGGAGCGAACAGAACAAACTCCATATTAGAGAACAATCAAACGTATATCAAAAAATAGTAAGTACTTACAATCTATCAAACGATCAAGTACCTACATCAACGGAAAAGCAAGATCCTAATAGTCCTTTTAAATGGGAAGAGGATATACACCTTAAATATCATGAGAATCTATATACTACTCCTTTTGGATTATTGATCATAGAATATCTCACAGAATATAGAAAAATAGCTGATCATGTTATTCGGTCTTTTAAAATCGGTGCTATGCTTGATAAATTTGATCAAGTATGGATAGTGATACCTCTTCAAGACAATAATGGTGAAGTAGTAAATCTCAAATTTAGATCTCTACCAAAGAACACTACTGATAAGAAGAAAATAAGACATTGTAGTGGAAGAGAAATGGTATTATTTAACTCTCATAATCTAGATCCTATAACTAATGATGATGTAATCATTACTGAGGGTGAATTTGATGTTCTAGCTTATTTGTCTGTAGATCCTAATATGAATGTAGTAAGTGGAACAACCGGAGCTAAATCTGATTGGAATGATACTTGGCTAGATTGTATTGAACCTTTCCAAAACATATACATAAACTATGATCTTGATGAAGTAGGTAAAGAAGGAGCTAACAAATTATCATCTAAATTAGGTAAAGATCGTTGTTATCTCATGTCATGTGATCAGTTTAATGATTTTAATGAATACATAATGAACACAGATCAATCAAATTGGTCTGATGATATTCAGAAGTTTTTACAATCCTCTACCCCTTGCATAGAAAACACGAAACTGAAAACAGTAAGTGATTATCTAGATCAACTTGAAGATCTAATATCTAATCCCAACAAATTAAAAGGACTTCGGTCTAGCTCAAATAGAATAGATACATGTGCCGGTGGAATTGGTAGTGGTTTATGGGTAATCACCGGAGATACTGGTCATGGTAAAACAACTTGGGCTACCTATGAATGTTGGTATCAAGCTCAACAGGGAATACCAATCATGCTTACTTCTTTTGAACAATCACCAATTGGAACATGTCAAAAGTTATTACGTTGTCAACTAGGGAAGGACTTCACCAAAGTATCAAAAGAAGAACGAAGAGTAGCGATGAACCAATTAGGAACCATGCCATTATACATATTAGATCAATATGGTAATGCTACACTAGATACAGTATTACTAGCTATTAAATATGCTACAAGACGATATGACGTTAAAATTCACCTTATAGATCATCTTGGTTTTTTAATCAATACAGATCAAAACACTGATGAAAGAAGGGAAATCGAAAAAGCAGTAAGGGAGTTAGCTACTATTGCAGTAGAAAACGATATAACTATATTCCTTATCTGTCACCCTAACAACCTTTCAAACGTGCAACAACGTAGAGTAAAGATATCGGATCTCAAAGGTGCTTCAGCGATAAAACAAGACGCTCATGTTGGTGTTGTTGTTCAAAGACAACCGATCACAGCTGAAAAACCATATCCTACTACTACATTATATTTTGATAAAGTTAGATCGGAGTTTGGTAAAGCTGGATCTCATTGTACTCTAGCCTTCGATCCTATCGCATGTGTCTACAAAGATGAATGGGTATCAACTCCTTCAGCTCAAAGAGGTGCTAAAATAATTGTTCCAAATAAATAAAAAAAACAAAATAAATGCATTATTTGTTTGACAAACCATAATACAAAATGATATATATTTATATATACAACGGAGAACAAAAATGTTAAATATTACAAACTACTTACTTGCACCACAATACATAGAAACAATGACAGAGATGATGAATGTTATTGAGTTATTGAATGATAATACATCAACTGAAGAAGAGATTTTGGAAGCTTGGAACAAAGTACAAGAAGAATACAAAAACACTAATATCTATAGTGTTACACTTGAAAGCGAAAAAGACGCTGTAGAAACTCTTGATAGATTAGCATTTCAAGTAAAAGTAAGATGTGAAGCTCTTTATATCAGAAGATCAGAAAGTAAAAACGGATAAAATAAACAACTATAATTAAACAACTATAATAACGGAGTATAAAATGTTTAAAATCGAAACAATAAATAACAAAAGAAGAATATCAACAGAAAAAGGAACCTTCGGTGAAGTATCTGACGTGGCAAACATGTTTGAGTGGGGTACTGTATTCTTAAAGAAAAATGGTGATGATTCATATCATCACTTCTATTTCGTTGATTTCAATATGAATACCTACTATTGGGAGATCCGTAAGTGGGTATATGCAGACCATGATAGTTACATTGTGGGGGAAGGGCATGGATTAGAAGCCTTATGTGACCTTCTGAACAAAGGCTATCAAGCAAAATTTAGAGTACTTGAATGGTAAGTCAATCAACTATAAACAACTTAAATAACTATAAACAACTACGGAGAACAACATGACTATTAAACAAAGATTAAAAACACTTAAAACAAACGATGAAAAACTAGAATACCTAGATCAGCAAATATCGAACCTTAAAACTAATTTATCAATATGTATTAGCATGGGAAAATATCAACATATCCAATCAATAAAGAAGGATATTGATACAGTAAAACAAATGAAAGAAGAAATTCAACAAGGTGAATAACATGATAACACTAACCGGAACAAACAAACGAAGAATAAGAATCAACGTCAATCATATTGTAACGTATGAACAAAGGATAAAAGACAGAAGCTCAGAGAAATACACCTATATATTATTACTAGGTGGCAACGGAGTAAATAGATCTGTTATGGAAACACCGGAAGAGATAGATCAACTTATCGAAAAGGTTATGACATGAAAAATAAATTCGCTTTCACCATACATAATGTATTTGGTCACCCTATCATGGAAATACTGTACTTGTTAGGATTTAAAGATCTCGCTAGAAAGGTTCACGATAAAACTCTTCCAAAAAAATGGCAAGAAGTCTATGAAGATGAATGGGAAGCTGGAGAACACTAACACTAGGATAAAATATGACATTCCAATCTACTAAAAGATTTACAGGTTTCACTACTTGCTTTAGACAATACAAAGCTACTCATTCTCATTGTCAATACCTTCATGGATACTCTCTTGAATTCATAGCTACATTTGAAGGACAACTTGATCAATATAACTGGGTTAATGACTTCGGTATATTCTCTAAAAATGGTGTCAAACAAAAACTAAAATATCTATTCGATCATACTACTCTTGTTGATCAAAATGACCCTCTTATTGATACATTCCAAAAACTCCACGAACAAAATATTATTCAAATGAGAATCATAGAAAACCTCTCCTCTGAATACTTCGCTAAAATCGTGTTTGATATTCTATCACAACACAACACAAAACTTATGAAGTGTATCAAAGTACAATGTATTGAAAATAACAACAACTCAGCTTCCTATGGAATTCATCATGAAACTTCAAAATAACTACATCACTATTTCATACAAAATAAACCTAAACAAACTCGATGACGAATTGCAAAATCCCAAATTTCAATCTCTCATTAATCAAAACTACAACATTCAATCTATCATTCCGGTCGAAGACTCCGGTAATCCCACAGCTATCATTATACTCTCTAATCAGCCATTACAACAAACTGTAAACTACCCTTACATCACTTTAATAACCTTCATGGCAGTATTATTTCAATTTGCCTTATACTACCTTACAACTACAACATAATACCTTACATCATACATATAAACTCATAATTCTTCAACTCACTTAATATCACTTCTATATCACCATGAAACTTCAATTTACACCTTCTCAGCTTTCATGTTAAAATATCTAAAAATATATAAAAATATCTAAAAAAGTATCGAGCTACGATCTCAAACAGCTCAATATAGAATTCATGTAAACTGTAAGGAAAATGAAAAATGAGTAAAAAAGATAAAAAAATAAAAACTTCTTTAGCAAGAAGGGAAGATGAAAAAGAGCAAGCTCATCGAGCATTTTTATTATATGCTATGCAAGCTCCAAAGAAGAGAAGTCAAAGAGCAGTGTCAAAAGCTGTTAGTGTTTCAGCACCTACAATTGGTGATTGGAAAAAAAGATTTGAATGGGAAGATCGGATTTTAAATGGTGGGGCTGCTCATGATGTAATCGCACAAAAAACGTATAATGAATTGTATTTTAAAAAACAAGGTATGCGAGAAATAGCAGTAATAGAACGTAAAATATTAGCTCCTATCTCAGTTGTAGGCACAACTCCAAAGCCAATAGCTGAAACAGTTATTAAAACTGTTGAGAAGTCTGTAAGTACAGTGAATGATGACAAACAATCAACATTATTTGATGAACAACTGAAAGCTAGACACCTTGATCTAGTAGATCGATCAATTCAATATATATCAGACTCATTATTAGCTGGTGATGTTAAAGTAACTTTAAAAGATCTTCCGGTTATGCTAGAGCTTAGAGATAATTTAACCGGTAAAGAGAGAGAAGAATCAAAAGGTGGATCTATAATAGTTGAAACTATAAGAGTTAAAGACGCTAAAAAGTCCGGTGGGGATCTTATAGAAGCTATGCTAGATGATAGTAAAGAGTTAGTAGCAATATTTGAAGCTTTATCATTACAAGGTAAACATCCAAAACAAGGAGATAAACATGAAACACAATGATAATATAAGTACAACAATAGATAAGCTGTTATCCGGTGATGATAGGTCTTTGGAATCCGACATATCACCTCTTCAGTTACCCAATCAAGATAAAATATTACGTCATTATACTTTGGGTGGTGTAAAAAGTGATCGTGATGTAAGAATGTATTTGGAATTGGGTGATTTATTAAAGTTAGTGGAGATAGCTAAACAATCCAAAACAAATAGGGTAGTACTTCCGAAAGCTGGAATAACATTAACAGTTCGACAGTCGCATGGTGGTCATATCTATGAAACACTTCATATAAATAGTTTGCCACCTATTCCGGATCGTGTTCCTACTGGTGTATCAAGTGGTGTTAGTAATAATACTGTAGATCAATGGACTAAACAAGGGCTTATCAAACCTAAATAGAGTTATAAAGCTAAATTAATCCCATGTTAAGAAAAATATCTTAAAATTTTAATGACCGATTAATTTGAATATAGATATATATTTATCCTTCTATCTATACCTTAGTATAATCTATGTAGGCATATCCATAATACCTTTAGCTAGTGCATGGCATGATGAAGTGTTTCGTCATTCGATAAGCTAGCTCTTTAGGGGTTACTTAACCACAAAGGAGTTTTCACCATTCAGACTACTGATGTTCCTCTTTGTTGCTCTCACAGTTCCAATATACTTCCTTACTGGGCTAACAATAGATTATTTTACAGTGTCCTATTATTCTTGGATATGAAAGAACAAAACCTAATAAGGTTGTTTTTGTAATAATAATATAAGTGAGAAAAACACACAAGTATTTTGACAAATAAAAAAACATAGAGTATAACAATACTAGGTTATGTTAGTCATAATTGAGTTTCTCACAGTAAAAGTCTAAGGAGTAGTTTGTAAGTTTCTACTCCTTTTTATTTTTGTTTATGATGTTCCATATACCCAAAGGACAATAAGCTACAATACCTTGTATTTTGGTGTTTAATAGCATAGAAATCTTTGCGTTTAATGGTTGGGTATCGTCATTAAATCCAAACAAAATTCCATTATCTGAGCTTGAATATCCTAGATCAATCCAAAGGTTATGAAGGTCTGATAGATTGGAAATGTTTTTATTTAAAGCATGTACTCTAATCATCTCGAAGATCATTATATTTTGATCCTTGTTTAAAAACCATTTTTTAAGATCATTGTGATTTGATGACGTAGATAGTTTATGAACAATAAGATCAAAGGAAGTAATGTTAGGATCGGTTGTAATATTGGAAGTGATGAAGGCAATTGGTATAGAATACATGATCCTCTCCTAATAAAAAGATAAAATAATTACAAAATAAGTTTGCAATCACTAATACAAAATGGTATATAATTATATAACCAACAACGGAGAAAATCATGCCTAAAGCACCTCAAAATGAAATAAACGCAAGATTTAGAACAATCGGAAATGAAAGATACATAAAATTGATGTTGAATAGAGGAGAGTTTGAATTAGTTCTCCGACACTTAGGAGAGTTAAAACTAACATTAGATCTCTTGATAACTTTTGATAAAGATACAGTTTGGAACGTATCGGAAGTAAAATCTTTTATCGCAAAGTGGAATGAGATCACTATGGAAAGATTAGAAGAAGTTAAAGAACAAAAAAGAAAAGAAGAAGAAGAACGTGCTGAAAAACAAAAGCGACAT
>CEPU01076752.1_pt1 | contig 20811 bp, 21 predicted proteins | sample 530471 | NCBI WGS metagenome assembly CEPU01 (sample SAMEA2620194, study PRJEB7988) | marine metagenome | biome: marine biome (ENVO:00000447); feature: surface water layer (ENVO:00002042); material: "saline water (ENVO:00002010), including plankton (ENVO:xxxxxxxx)" | depth 5 m | reverse complement strand
TCTCCGTTGTTGTAAGTTATATTATTAATATATAATACGATTTGTGTTATGTCAAGGAATATTTTAATTTATTTTATCTTTCTTTGAATATTCCTATATTATGCCCCCAGTGACGAGCTGCCGGATCTATATAATTTTCCAAAAGATCTACTTTATACATTCTCGATTATTGTCAGTGTCATGTTACCTACCGATCTCCATTGTTGAGATAGTTGATCATAATAGTATCCGGCATTATCATTATTTCCTACTTGAACCTTACCATAAAAAATCATACTACTATCTTGTGTTCCATCTTGTAATACAAAGTACAAGGGTCTTCTATCAAAATTTGTAGCTCTTCTGATTGTATTCTTTAATCTATTTCTCATTTGTTCCGTTACATCACCAATGATGTTACCTTGTATCGATCTGAAAGAAGCTCCCTCATTATAAGCCCATTCTATTCCGGATCTACTTCTATAAACTGTATTATTAGATTCTTCTGTTACTGAATGTTGCCAATTTAAAACAGGATTTATCTGTAATGTATTCCCTACTACAACACTACCACAGTATAAATATCCTTCTGTTTCTGTAGTTGTTCCATTTACTCTTAATCTATAGTGTGTGTTTGATCTGAGAGGACTAAAACAACCATAACCACGATCACCATATATAATAAGAGTTGTTCCTACTCCTATATCAGCTTGTTGATCTAATCCTTTCAATTGTATAAATTGTTTATCTCTCGCACTTCCCTCATAATGATCTAAGACGAGATGATGATCATTTGTTGCTATATTATTTGATTGACTTACACCAAAACCACCCCCTAATGCACCAAACCTAGCATAATACTTTCTATCTCCTTCACTAGATCCACTTTGAAATTCTCCGGCATAAGGTATTTTTCCACCGTCAAATTGTACTTCAAATGTATGTTGATTGAAGTGTGTACTTACTACTCTTCCCCTTGTTCTCTCTAAATTGATTGTAGATACTGTTGTAAAACCACTAGAGGAAGATTGCGAACCAGCTAACTCTATACTTGTTGCGTTTGTTCCTATGATACCTATTCCACTTACCGGATCTTTCTGAATTTCGTTATTAGAGGAAGGTATATTAAAAGTTGTCTGTATATGACTTGTCAATCCAGCTGATCGCCATTGTTGTCTAGGACTATCAAAATGAAGTATATTTTTTACACTGTTTGCATATTCCGGTTGTAATGTAAAAGTATCACCTTCAGCTCCACTAGCTCCACTCCACAATACTGATTGTCCTTCTTGTAAATATATAAGGTTGTTTGTTATCTCATAACCTCTAAAACTATTTACTTGATCTCTTTGACTATTCAAACCAGCTAAAGCGAAGGTATCAAAATCATTACAAGGGTGTACTCTAAAATACTTCCACTCATGAGCTATTCCAGCACTAGAAAAATTTAGATTTGTTGCTCTTAACATTCCAAACCTTATACGTTGTTGATACAATTTAGAGGTTGTTGTAGTATTGATTACTTGTATAGAAGGATTCAATATTGACGTATTGATCCATGATGATGTTCCCACAGGTCTAGCCATTAAAACACATCTTGTGTTGTAAGAGTTAGGTAGAGGATTGAAAGCTAATCTAAATTCAAAAAAATTAGTACCTAGATTTGTTCCTGTAGTTGTAAGATCTAGAGTTGCTAATTCAATATTTGTTACATAATCAAATATTTGTACTTCATCTTTGAACATTCTTACTTCGATATTCATACTAGCACCAGCTGAAGTAGAAGGATTAGATCCCTTACTTCTATATCCTTGAAGGAAAACACCACACTGACCTTCTTTTGTTGTAGGAGTTGTTAAGGAACTACTTACTTTTACACACCAATGTATACAACACCCACTACTCCACTTATAATATTGAGAACCTAATTTAGGTTCAGTTGTTATCGGTCTATATTCACTGTTGTTGGTATCAAAAAACCAATTTCTTATCGGTGTTTCATATCCACCTTCCACATCGTTTATTCCGTCACCATTCCACCCTCTATTAGACCTAAATTCATAATATAAATCTTGAAAGGAAGCTATATTGATTTGATTTGTCATTATCATTAATCTATCAGCGTAAGGTTTTCTAGTTGCTAAATTTCTTACTTCCTTCCAACATGTATTAGGATTTGCGTATAGTATACCAGCTGGAGCCCCATGCCATGCATACCATTCCGGTGCATATAGAATATAAGTCTGTTTATGTTTATTAATTGGGTGTGATTGACCTAGTGTTAATGAAGTATCATAAAAGTCTTTTATAGATCGGTGATCAAAACCACCATAACGCATATATATTAAACCGGTCTGTTCTCCTACAGTTGGCAGATTCTTTGCTACTCTTCTAAATGCACATAGAGCCATACCACTTCCTACTCTTATCATTCTAAATCTATAAAATCGATAGTTATTAGAACTATAAAAAGCCGTCGTTTGGCTTGGTGCTTTAAAAGTAGTTGTTTCTTGTTCTCCACTTCCGTCAAAAGATTGAGTTGTAGAACCTATAGATTCATATTCAAAAGGAAATTCACCATAATCATACCATTCTGACAAATCAAAATTTTGATTGTATGAAAGCTCGAGTATATTTTGTTCTCCACCCTTTGTATTAAAATCAGCCTTTTGACCAGCTAAAGCTGACGATATTTGTTTTCCTGTTTCACTTGGTGGACTTATCCATGATGAAGGATTTTGTATATAATCCATAAATAATACTATACTATCTGTTCCCTTACATAAAGCGATCTCCGGTGAGTATCCTTGATTTATATCGTAGGATACAGCTAAGTTTGATTTATACGATAATTCATTTGATCCATTACCTATATATGTTCTCACTATATTTAAAGTGTTATCTGTTGTGCATAATATAAAACTTCCACTCTCTTGTATTCCAGCTAATGAAAAAGTAAATCTATCACCACCTATAGGAGCTGATAAACCAGCACGACATACATAACTATCTGAGAGATTCCAACTAAATCCACGATCTGAGCTGGTAATCGTGAATATATAATTATCATCATCAAAAATCCTAGTAGAAGCTAGTTTTACATAGTTACCACTAGAACTTACACAAAGATTAAATAGTGTTGTTGTATTTGATATTTCACTGTCTATAAACCTTCCTAAAATGTTCTCTGCTATTAAGACCCAATTAAGAGCGTCACTCGTTAAATATACGTCAATATCTCTCTCATTATTGACAACAAATATAAGAGCCTTTCCATTATCAAGTGTGCATGTAGCTAATTGTGCTTGTGATGTTGCTATACTACCACTAAACGCAACCTTCTTTTTGAAAGTTGTCATCATGTTTATTGATGTTTGAGTCCACCCACCGTCTACACTAAAAAGATTTGGTGAAAATATATTCCTATAAGCTATTTTTATTTCATTAAGTGTTGTTGTTGAAACAATCAATACAAACTCTCTGTCATTTCCCTGTGTGTAACCCAAAGCCAAACCATATCCGTAATAGTTTGGATCATCAAAATGACTATAAGGGAAGGGAGTACTATGTAAGTATGATTGTCTTCTATCATGTTCTCCTTTATACAATGTATCTGCTTTATCGCTTTCTTTAAACAAAAATGTAGTTTGTTCTAAACTACCACTATCTTGTACTCTTAATGTTAGATCGGTTATTGTTGTTGATCTAGGTGTACCGGTTCCTAAAACTGTTAAAGCTCCTTCGTTTGAACTACTAGGAGATCCAACACCAAAAGATATTCCACCTTGTGAATTTGTATCTTGAAATTCTGCATTTTGGAATGAAGGAACAATAAAAAAGCTTGTGGGTTGATTTGGCATGGTTACTCCCTATTCATTATTTATATCACATCACGAACTAAATTGATTAAAACGACCTCTATCAAAACCAACCTTTGATCCTCTATTTCGTTTTAATTTTCGTTCCATTTGAGGTGCATGACCTCTGTCTAATGCTTTTATTTGTATCTCATCTAATAATCTACCTTCAGCTATGATGTTCACGTTTGTAGTACTTGATTGATTGGAAGAATTATTTTGTTGTGGTGGAAAAGCTTGTGCCACTGATGAAGTTAATGATCTCGGTATATTTGACCCTACAGCTTCCATAGCTTGTCTTAATAACTCCATAGGTCTTTGAGCTGCTATAATGTAATCATTAGCTGCAAAACTAGCTGTCATACCACGACTTCCAGCCCTTATAGCATTTGGTGTATCTCCAAATGTATCTGTTTCTTCTCTACCTAATGACGTAATTTCTGCAATTGCGTCTTTGAAAAAGTCTGTAAAACCTTTGAATGACTCTCTTAATGCGTCGCCTATTTCTTTTGGTATTGATCTTAAAAACTCCCCAGCTTCCCTTAACTTCTCCGGAAATACTTCAAACAACTCTTTGACTACATCAACGATACCCAAAACACCAGCTATTATTCCTTCCACAATACCACTGACAAGCGATAATACCAACTTTGGCAACATTTTGAATATTAATTCGAAAATAGATCCTACCAAAGCACTAACAAGCATAGGTAACATTTTAATTATTTCAACAATCAACGTAGGAAATAATGTTATAAAATTTTCTATCAAAACAGGAAGTAGACCTATAAGTCCTTCAATAATCTCCGGTAGAGCGTCTACTATAGCTACAATAAGATTTACCACAACTTCTAATAAAGCTGTGAGTAATGTAGGAATCAAAGCTATGATACTATCTATAAGATCCGGTAATGATTTCGCTATATCCACTAGAATACCTAGAAGACCAGTTAATAAAGCGTCAATAATATCCGGTAATCCTAAAATCAACTCATTCAAAATAATAGGAATAGCATTAAACAAAGCTTGTATTATTTCACCAACACCCCCCAATAATTCTGTTATTATTGTTGGTATAGCTGCTAGTAGAGTAGATAATAATTGTGGTATACCAGTTAATATAGCTGTGATTGCTTGAACCACAAAGTCTACTACATCAGGCAAAGCTCCCACTATTGCACTTGTTATCTTTGGAGCTTCTGTAATAATAAATTGTACCAAATTTTGAACAATCGGTAAAAGTGTATCAGCTAATTGTGGTAGTTTTTCAGTAAGTAATATTACAATTCCGTTTATAATATTTGGAAGAGCGTCATTTAATAAAGCGTCTGCTAAAACAGGTAATAAAGCAATAATACCGTCTACTAAAGCTAGAACTACAGTTGGTAATCCCTCACCCAAAGCTATGATTAATTTAGGTATCTGTTCCACCAATACTTCTATTAACTCCGGTATTGCTACAGCCAATCCGTTTATTATTAATGGTGCTTGTTCAGCTATGGATATTGCAAAATCTTTAGCTTGTCCTACCAATCCGTCTACAAAGTCACTAGCTAAAGCAGCTGGATCGATCTCTTGATCAAGACGTTCTGTTTCTCTTTGGAATTGTTCTTGTGATATCTCACCACTTTGTAGTTGTTGTTGTAAAGAATCTCTCTCCCCTTGTTGTGCTTCTTTAGCTTGTTGACTTGCTTGGGTAGCTTGTGTTAATAATCCACCGATATCAGTTGTAAAAGCACCCCCAGTAACAAAACTTAATCCATTCTTTATACCATTACTCAAAGCCGTTACACTTTTACCAATCGCTTGAAACACTCCACTAAATACTTCTTTGATTACTCCAGCTGCCATTTTAAAACTTTGTATTAACTTCCCACCAAAACTACTTCCCTTCTTTTCAAACTCTTGATCTAATGCGTCTAATTCTGTTTGAACTCTCGCTATTGCAGCTGCTCTATCTTCCTCTGATAATCCACCTGTAGCTACTTCAACATTTGCTAACTTCTGTTCTAATGCAAAACGTTGTTCTAAGTAGTTTTTTTCTTTCTCTAGTCTTTCCCTACTCCTTTCATTTAATTTGCCATTTAAATCCTTATTTAAACGATCTATTTCACTTGTATACTCTCCGTATGGTTGTGAAAATTGTGCGATTACTTCTCTTTCTGCGTTTAATCTCTGTTGTCTAAATATTTCTTCTAGTTTGGCAATTCGTTCTTGATCGGTTCCAGCTTCTTTTAATAACTGTATAGATTTTTGTTGCTCGATGTCTAATTCTTGTAATACTCCTTTTTTTGCTAGTGACAATCTATTTTCTGATATTTGTCTATCTATATCTTCCATTATCTGAGCTTGTTTATTCTTACTGTCTAATATTATTTGCTCTTCGACTTTGGAGAAAGCTTGTAAAGCTGCTTTGTTATCGTTTCTTTGTTTATCTGTTACAGCTTGGATTTGTTTTAAACCTTCAGCTTGAGATATCACTCCGTCAGCAATTTGCTTTTCAATAATGCCTAATCTCTCATTAGCTGCTACTTCATTTGCATTTGTTAAAGTTTCAAATGTTGTCAATTCAGCGTCTATCTTTTGTTTTTCCTCTTCCTTGATCCTATCAATTTCATTTTGACCGAACCTTATATTTTGTGCTTCTAATTCTGTTGCTCTATCTATTTGAGATTGCAATATGTCTATTGTTGCTTGTTCTGTCAAAGCTAATACAGACTCTTGATAATCTTTTTCTAATGCTAATCTCTTCTTGGTGTTATTGCCTATAAACTTTAATTCTTGGTCATATATTGTTTTAACTTGTGCTAGACGTTGTTCTAATGCTACTGCTACCTGTTCTGTTTCATGGGCTCGAAGGACATCTAATTGTGATTGTAGTTTTTCTTCAAAAGTTTTACGAGCTTCTAAAGCCTTTTTAAAATCTGCTCTATACTTTTTTATTTGTGATTGTCTTCGTGCCTCTTCGTCAGCTATTGCTTTTGCGTCTGCTTTTGCTTTTGCTTGAATTCTAGCTTGTTCTGCAGCTGCTAAACCGTCATTAAAATTCCTTGAAGCTGCACTAGCATTGTTATACATCGCCATAGTTGAACTTAACTGAGCTTCCATATCTCTTAATATAGCTAGTGTATTACCACCATTTGTTTTTACATCAGCTAACGAACCACTAAACATTTGAGTTGCGTCTGATACTTTTTTACCTAATTGTATTTGTGTTATTTGACGATTTGCAAATTGATCATAAGCGTCTTTGACATCTTGAATAGCTTCCATATCTTGTTGCATTAAGATCTTACTTTCTTCCCTTTGATTATTTAATTTTTCCTGTTCTTCGGTTAATCGTTCTGAAACATCGGATACCTCACTAATAGAAGAAGCTTCTAAAGCTAAAGCCATAGCATGATCAACAATAATATTTTTTCCGTCTACCATGATTCTAAACAAATTACCTTCTGCTAAACCTCTTTGTACTTGTTTATCTGTCATTCTATCAAGAGTATCAAGACCCCTTTCTATTTCGTCTGTCAACTCTCCTCGAAGCTCTAATTCATTCTCAATAGCATTAAGATCCTTTGTCCTATCTACTCCGGTAGATACTCCTTCCATTCCACCCTTGATACGTTCATCATTCATGCGTTTTATAGCGTCCCTAGACTCCATAACGGCTTTGGTGTACCTTTCTTGTTCCTTTGTTGCGTTACTACTACCTACTGCAAAAGCTGTAACAACTCCTACTAGAGCTGTAAAACCCGCTATTAAAGGAAGTATACCCCCACTTGAAGCTATAAAAGCTAACATAGCTACTCTTAAAGCACCAAAAACAGTAACACCAGCTTGAACACCGGATACCATTAAAGTAATAGCTGAAGTCAATTTAAATACACCAGCTGCCACTGTAGCGGCTACTATCGCTTTACCTAAAGTAATAAACAATGGAATTAATGATACAATTGTTTGCGTTAATCGAACAGCTTGAGTAATGATACTTATAAAACCAGCTGCTATTTCCTCTTGATTCTCGTTGATGTTTTTTAATGTTTCACCAAACATATCAGCGAACATGGATTGAAATAAAGCACTACTAGCTTGAAAGGTTTCTGTAAACATATTGACCAAACCAATCAAACCACTATTATCATCACCACCAATCACTTCTTTTAATGGATCTGCGAAGGTATCAAATATTGTTAGTTGTAACTCTTCAAAAGCTGATTTTAAAATAGCAAAACGACCAGCTACATTATCTATCATAGAGTTATATGTTTCTTCTGCTCTACCACCACCCTCTTCAAATTTTTGTACTAACTCATCAAATTTAAAAGTTGTTCCACCAACACCTTGAGAAGCTAATCGAAATTGTTCTGTCAACTTTGTAACACTACCACTTGCTCTTTTTCCCACTAACTGAGTAATATCAGCTAGATCCATGTTTGCATTTGATAATGTTTCTATTATCTCTTTAAACGATCTTACTTTTGGATTTACATCATCAACACTTAAATTATATCGTTCTAATGCCTCTTCAGCTTTCTTTGTGGGATTTGCTAGTGATATCATCATTTGACGAAACTGAGTACCAGCTGTAGCACCTTGTACCCCTAAATCTCGAAACATACCTACTGCAGCTGTTGTTTCTTCCAATGACATACCTAATGCCGATCCTACTGTACCAGCGAACTTCATGGCATTTGTTAATGACTCCATAGATAACATGGTTTCTTGTTGTGCTATCGTAAAAACATCAGCTATTCTTGTTGTATCCGTTGTAGCAAGTCCAAATTGCTTCATGGTAGCTGCCATTAAAGACGTTGCACTCGTTAAATCGGTCGCACTTGATCCAGCTAGGAACAAACTTGGAGCTATCGCAGCTGAGATCTCTGAAGCTGTAAGACCTGCCCTTCCCAACTCAATCATAGCATTACTAGCTTCAGTAGCTGAAAAGGCTGTACTCTTACCTAAATCTCTAGCTGTTTTCTCTAATTGTTGCATAGATAGAGAAGCTTCACTTGTTGCGTCTGATAGATCTGTAAAACCCTTAATAGCACCTAAAGTAGATAGTGACTTTTCAAATGCTACACCTGTTTGTACTGTACTCTTTGCTAATTGACTCAATCCAGCTACTACTACCGCTAAACCCCCAATCGCTAAACCGGTCATAGCTTTGTTTAAACTACCTACTGCATTTTGGAAGGTGTTCAAACCATTTTGAGCTTGTGCAAGCTCCTTTTTAAACTGTTTGGTATCTATATTTAATGAAGCTGCTATGCTAGTGAGAGTTGCCATACTATCCTCTTTTGATATTCTATTATATCATTTACTTTACATTTAACCCCATAGCATTTATTTTGCTTAATAAAATTTCATCTCGTTCCTTCGGTGACTTACCACTAGCTCTTAATTTCCGTTGTGTTTGTATACTCTTAGCTCGACGTGCTTTTTTATTTCCACCCAATCCTATAGCGATAGGTTCAAAAACCATATTAAGCATTTTTGCTTTATGCCTAACGATACACCTTGCAATAAAAGATATTTGTTCAAAAGATAAATCTAAGATCCGTTCTAGGTCATATCCACTTTCTAAAAGTGTTCCTATCACTTCCTCTAATTCTTCTACTATTTCGCTTTCTGTCTTCTTTTTTGGAGTTACGGCTAGCTTGCCATTTCGAGATTTTGAAACGCTCCTATCGTTCTTTTTGCTAGCCGTATAAATAAAGGGATTATAGCACTTAGAACATCCTCAATAGGGAATAAATCAAGAGCGTCCTCACACTCATAACCATTATTTATAGCTTGTTCTTTCAACTCTTTTACTATTTGGGGATATGCAAGATCAAAACACTTACCAATAGCTGTTAAAAACTTCTCATTACTTGCCAATGATAACAACATTTCTAGTATATTTGTTTCATCGGATATATTGAGATTGAATTCTATATCCTTTACTTCCTCAATAATACGCAAAATTTTGATTTGTTTTCTAGCTGATATAGAAGTAGCAAGATCGTGTTTTACACCAAAAATATCAGTAACTGAAACCATATCCACAGGAACTAAATTTGCGAATAGTCCTTTTAATGATTCTGTTGCTTGTTCTAGATTTTCTTTTGGATCTTTTTTTATTTCGTCTTGATTTGACATTATTTATCCTTTGTTATTGTTTAATATACTCTTTGTAATCTTATCAAACCTTCTTCCGGTGGGAGAGCATTACCTTGCCAATCATGAGTAGAGTTTAATACTTGGAATGAGAATTCGAATTGATGTTCCTCTGTAGCTGTTAATGGAATACTGAAACCACTTTCACTTTGAACTTTCCAAGCATAAATATTTAACGTGTTTCCACTTGAAGCCATTTTATGTTCGATGAATATAGCAGCTTCTGTATTTAAAGGATTACCACCAAAAGCGAATGTTCCGAATGATGAACTGTTTGTAGTAGCTCCAGCTCCCAACGCAAATACGAAGTTATCAAAATCCCATTCTATTGATGTAAAATTAATCATAGCACTTTGAGCTGTTGCAAAGGAATAAGTAACTATCTGTGGATTACCTTGTACTATGTTTCTTTTATCACTTGTCAATTCTATTGTAATACCGTCTTCACCGATAAAACCAATATCAGTAGTAGGTGTTATGTCACCGGTAAAACTAGTAGGTGGATCCGGATTTGTATCTTGCCACGCACCTAATTTTATAACGCCCGGCCCGAATGATATATTATTAGTATTTCCAATTGGTTGATTTAATGCCATGATAGACTCCTATGATTTTTGTTTATTATATCCTATTTTTTTACTTTCTGTAGACAGTTGATGTAATTCTTCTTTTGATTTATCATTCAGCCACCCACATCTTCTACATAATATCGTCAATTTATCTGTATTCCCATTCTCTTCCTTCCAATGATAGTACATCACTAAGTCCTTATATCTTATCCTAATTTGTTTTTCTAATATATCAATAACACCTATTCTAATATTACATTTTGAACAATGCCAATGAATTAGATTATCATCTTGTTTTTTTTCGTCTGACATTCTATCCCACCATTAAAGCTATAAAACTTCCTCTACAATACCACGATCTTACTTTATCATTATAACCACTTATAGGTCTTGTAGTTTCTTCCATTAAACCTTTTAAAGTAAGACTCTCGTGCATTATTCTTTGAGCATGTAGAGCTAACGTGCATTTATGATACACATTAAGTGTTTCAGCTGAATTTTGACTTGAATATGCGTATATATATACTGTTGTTTGTTGTAACTTTTGATTGTATGCCATATCTCCACCAGCTAACTCTAGTATGATACATGGCAATTGTCTAGTTACATCATCAAAATCCATATAATGAGAAGTATGTACTCTTTCTCCTACTAGATCCGTAATATCTGACGATTCTAATAATTTTAATCGTATCAACTGTAACAATTCTAATGGATCGGATCTATCACTCATTTTACAGCCTTCTTGAATTGTGTTCTTAATGTTTTTACAAAAAGACTTTTTACTTCTTTGGTTTTAAAACCTTCTGTAATTGGATCTCTTGGTAACATAACTCTTGTTCCTAACACGATTCTACTAACTTCGTCATTTGGTTTATATGTAATAGCATATTCATATTGATTTGTGGTATTCCCTTGTATAGATCCCATAAACTTTCCACTTGATGTTCCTACCTCAAACTTTTTACGATCTGACAATCCTTTGATGTTTCCATGTCTTTTCGCATAAGGATGATCCAATGCACTCAGATCATCTAATGAATATGCTTTTTTACTTGCGAAACCTTTAACCTTCTTTAATATAATAGATCCGGTCTGAGAGATAGCTTTAGCACTTGCCTTAGCTAACTTCTGTTCTGCTTTCTTTAAAAAGTCTAGTTGTGATCTATCAAATCGTATTCCAGTTTTTCCTTTCATTATCCATTCATTCCAAAAGTCACTATCATTATAGATCTTTATAATGTTTTTTGCTTTTGATTACTTAAAGATTATTTGTCTTCTGAAGTTACTTTAAAATTTCCACTTTCATCTATTGTGATACGTTCATAATCAAACTTCGGTAACTCTACACCAGCTATTATATTCTCTTCACCTGTGTTTATAATAGGGTGAGGTTTTGCACCTTTCTGAATGATTTCTATTAAATCATCTACTTCTCTCCAAAAAACTTTCTCTCCACCATACAACCTTTCTTTACAAGCTACAATATATCCCAATGCCTTATTTAACTGAATAATTGCCATTTCTTTAAAAGGCATGTATGCGTCACCAGCTGTCATACAAGCTCTTTCAAAACATATCTCAGCTGTTTCCATATCTCCTTCATTTACAAACTGAAGACCTAGTGATAACCATGCATGACCATTGTATTGATTATCTTCTAATTCCTTCACTAACATATTAGTATATGACTTTAACTTTTTACCCATTTTTTCCGGTGTATCGTCTAATCCTAGATTCAACCATGCATAAGGGAAGGCTTTTATAGAAGGAGATATACCATTAGCTTGTAACTCTTTTAAACTTTCATCTAAATTCTCATGAACCCTAGATCGAAACTTCATGATACCAATTGGATCTACTCTAAACAATCTTATAGATTGACTTGTAGAAGCTGCAATATCTGATCCTTTGGGTAGTTTATTTTTATATGTAAACATGTATCCCCATGTATCATTCAACTCAACACACCTCTTTATAGACGCATTATTTTGAACATTTGAACACTTTAATGGATTTTCATCAGGATCATAGAATAAAGCCCATGATATTCCTTTGGGTAATAGATCCTTCCTAATGTATTCTACTGCTTTATTTCTACATTCAGCTAAACCTTCATCTTCCACAAACTTATGAAACAACCATGTTACTTTATACATTTTAGCAAGGTATAATAACTTCTCACTTCTTTCTTCTTCTGAAGTCCACACCAATACTATTTCATCACATACACTATACATTAAATCTAGTTTTTGAGCGATAAATTCTGTTTCCTCTTCTTCGTAACACAACATAAAACCACATATTCCATTGGCTGGATTGTATAGTTGTACTTTTACGTCATCAGCTTGGATAATATGATCATAAGTATCCTTCCCCAAAAATAACGGATTCTTCTCTTTATCTATATTGTCATAAAACTTCTTTTTATGAAGTCTATCAATATTCCTTACATGACTCAAATGTCTAAATCTTATATTGCTAACTCTAATACCTATTGAGCTATATTCCGGTGAGTTACCACAGTGTAAACCTACCTCTTCAGATCCACTAACGATCCTTAATGGATTTTTTCTAGTTTTAAACAACCTTGAACCGGTCATACTTCCTTTTAAATTTGATCCGGTTGTAAAAGGTTCATCTACCCTAACTAGATTCATTGTTTCCCAATGATTTATCCAGCTTACATGATACATACATACCAATGGATCAGGATGTTTTACAAGTCTATTAAGATGATCTTTTGTTAATCTATCCTCAAATACTTCATCAGCGTCTATACTAAATATCCAATCAGCTTCCATTTTCTCAGCCAACATGTGTGTTTTATTTCGTTCTTCACGTTCATTAAAACTCTTCCAATCGGTATAACTTAGATTACATTCTATTCCGTCTGTCAATATCGTTATATAGTTTTCAAAAGCTTCTATTATTTCATCTTCTTGATTACATTGTACTAGAGATTCTGCAAACTTTCTCTCTTCCGGTGGTAGACTATGTAGTAAGTTACTATCATAACTATTTAATATCTCTTTTGGATTGTTTGTTAGTAGTATTGCGAAACCCTTCAAACCTATCTGTATTGCTCTTTTGATTGAACTTCTGAATTGAGCAAGATCGTTTACACATTTAAAAGCAACTCTATAAGCTCCGATGACCTTTTGATCTCTCTGTGTTTCCTCTTCCCACTTCTTATAGAATACATCACGATTATGTAAACCACCTAATGTTTCTTTATAGTACTTGTTTAATGTACTATGGGCTTTGTGATCTATGAATGTATCTTTTACGATCAACATTTGATATCCAGCTTTTATAGCACGATAACAAAGATCGTTGTCCTCGAAACCACCAATCTTAAAACGTTCATCAAACAAATGAAACTCGTTATTAACTTCTTCTATTAAATCATTCATACATTCTTGAGATATTGAAATACAAAAACCGGATAGAAAATCTGTTCTTAAATATTGACCATTCAATTGTACTCTATATTCTTTGGCAAACTTATCTAATCCCATTGTCTTATAGGCTTTTATATTCCCTTCATTTGCTACATTCTGTTCTCCAGCTACTTCAAAAGAACAAGCACCTGTAATACCTACTTTTCCACCTAACATATCTATGTCTACACTATCCCTTCCTAGCATAGATAAAGAGCTTGTTTGTGCCTTTTTGGTGGAGTGTGCATAGTATAATGATTGTTGCCAACCAGCTGTAACTATAGTGTCATCATTCAAGACGATTGTTTGATCAATAGCGTCTTTGTAGTAGTAAGTCTGTAAGTGTGTGATTCCCTTATTTACTGATCTTCCAAAACCTAGAGGAAGTGAAGACCATAATATTTTATATTCAAAATTTTCTGCTCCATAATCATTTTCAGCTTGTTGACATAGTACTTCTACTCTACTCCTTGTCTTATTAGCTTCGTCTAAATCCTTAGCATTAAAAGATAACACTAATGTTCCTTGTCCTCTCCAATGCTTTATGATTGACTCAACACAATTTTCTAAATGACTAATTCCCATTGTAGGAATAACTATAGCAAATCTCATGTGACCTCCTTTGTGTCTTGTTGGTTTTTGACTATGCTATATAGTAACACATTATCTATTAAATACATTAAAAAAAGTTTATTTATTTATTGCATTTTGTATAATAATGGGTTATATAATTAGTACTAGATCGGTGGTTATCCCAAACGATCTTAGAACCAAAAACTTTCTCAACAACGGAGCTTAATATGACATTAAAAATACAAAATATCTTTATCTTTAATCAAATACCTATTGATAAAATTAAAGAAGTGACAGATTACTTAGAATGTAAAGAATATCTATCCATAAATATAGATACTATGGAAATGGATCAAATGACCAAATACCCATGTTTGGTTGTTAAAAATAAACCTTCTGTATCATGGTTAAGAGTAAAAAAAGTGTTCTTTCTTACTTCGGTTGGGTGGATTGAAAAAGAAGATTGTGAAAAAATGATTGAAGAGGGGTATGATTTTCATAACATGAATGATATCAAACCTCTAGCTCATAGAATAGATCATGAAATACTTGATAGTGGGATATGCACTTTTAAATTTGATAAAATAGAAAGAAAAAAAGTATTACAATGGATAAAATAATAGTTGCAATATCGTATCACATATTGTATAATAATATTACTAACCAACGGAGTATATGATGAATAAACAAAAAGAAATCCTTCCACCGGAATACTGCCTAGCTGAATGTATAGGTATAAATATTAAAATAGAGAAGATAAAAAAACTCATGGAACAAGTCATGCCTTATTCATGGGAAGCCGAAACAAAACATGCTCATGGTTTTTATTTGGAGTTACAAGATCAAGTAAAAACATTAGAGGATAGAATACAAATGATTAAAGACTATGTATGGGATAATCACAATATACAACTACTCATAAACAAAAAAGGAGCTTAATATGATTGACGAAACAACATACGATTACCTAACTACGCAAGGTGATCAACTTCATCAAAGATTTATGCATTTCTCTTTGAAAGAAGAAGAATTGGAGATAGAAATAGACTTCCTTGAATGGAAGAAGTTACTAACAGATATTCAACATTATGTAAGTGTTATGAATAAACACTATGAGGACATCAAAAGAAAGTTAGGTCAACTTGAACACTTAAAACAACATGGCAATAATGAACATGGTATGTATAATTATCATGGTGATATTGTAGCTGATCTAGCTGAGTGTCAAGAGATCTATAATGCTCTATCCATGAGAAAGATAGAGATCGATGATTGTTATATTACAGTATATAATAGAGCTACTTACAAAAGTGACGGATCTGAAAGATTTAATATAGAATAAGACTATGATAATAGCTGATGACCATAAAAAATATGAAACTATCAATATTGTTTTACATGGTAGTTTCTTACATTCAATACATAGAATAAATGATATACAACGTCATAAAGTCTTTTCAAAAACGGCTATGCGTTGTGTATTAAGTCCTCAATATTGGAAGGGTTCAGATAAGACGAAACAAAACCTACTACATTCTCTAGCTCTTAGAGGGTATGGATTAGACAATGGTGCTTACATAGATTACAATAAGGGTACTGAATTTAATGGTGATCTATTTAAAGTCATGTGTAAAGATCTTGGTAATGGGTCTGATTGGATAGCTATACCGGATGTGGTTGGTGATAGTGTAGCAACACTTAAACAAGCTAGATACTGGTTTAATGAGCTTGAAAAGTTAGACCTTGACACAAACTTATTAATTGTTTGGCAAGATGGCATGACTCGTTCCGATCTACTTCCTTATATAAAAGACGGATATGGTGTTTTTGTTGGTGGAACAACGGAAGGGAAGTTGTCAGCTATTCCTATGGTATCCTCTTTGTGTCTAGAATATGGTGTATGGTGTCATGTCGGTAGAGTAAACACTATGAGAAGAGTACAATATTGTAAAGCTCACAAAGTAAAATCTGTAGATGGAAGTGGTTTTTCAAGATTTCTATGTTCACATAAACAATTTGTAAAATATATGAAATTCAAAGAAGAACAAATTAGCTTATTTTCTGAAAAAACATTAGATTTTACAGACTTAAAAACATTTGAACAAAGATTAAAAGTATTTGGTATTGATAAATCAGTATACGAACATATATTAACAACAAACACAGATTATATAGGATTGGGTAAAAATGAATACAAACAAAATAGTTCTTATCTCCGGTGGGATAGATAGTACAATATTAGCTACAAGAGCTGCACATGATAACGTTTTAACCGGTAATAAAACATTACTACTACATATTAGTTATGATCACCCAGCTAGAGAAGTTGAAGAGATAGCTAGTTTTAATGTATACAAACATATAAATGATACTTATAAGAATACAGTAGAATATAAGTGTGTGAAGGTTCCAATAATCGCAAAAAGTATGTTTATAGGCAATAAAGAGAAGGGTGCAAGGGTTGTGCCTAATAGAAACTCTATAATGTTAAATATCGCAATAAATGTCGCTGTATGTAATGATGTAAAGATTATTGAATATGGAGCTGTATTAGATGATCTGAATGATTATGTAGATTGTAGAAAAGAGTTTTTAGACAAGATGAATGATCTAGCTAGTGATTGGGGAGTAAAAATAGAAGCTCCTCTAATGAATTTAAATAAATCGGATGTTTTATATGAGATAGGTAGTGATGTAAGTTTAATTCATTGTTCTTCTTGTTACGAACCAAAACTATATGAAGATCGTTGGGTATCCTGTGGGGAGTGCAATAGTTGTATTAGTAATGGATTGTCATTTGGTTATCAACAAATAGTAAATACTATGAGAACATCATGAGAAAATATGCTATTAAAGAAATATTTTACTCCATACAAGGTGAAGGATATCATGTTGGTAAACCAGCTATATTCATACGTTTTACTGGCTGTAACTTTTGGAATGGTAAAGAGAAGGATCGATCAAAAGCGATATGTAACTTCTGTGATACAGACTTTTTAAAAACTGACGGTCAAAATGGTGGTAGATATACATCATGTGACTTGATAGATAAGATTAAAACACTATCAAAGACTTGTAAATATGTTGTTCTTACCGGTGGGGAACCTTTGTTACAAGTAAATCATGACCTTGTAGAAAAGTTTAAAGAGAATGAATATTATGTAGCTATTGAAACTAATGGATCAAAGATACCACCAAAGAATATAGATTGGATCTGTTGTAGTCCGAAGTCATTAAACAAACTTAATATTATGGAAACTCATGAATTAAAAGTTGTTTATCCAGCTATTGATCCACTTCCTTATTCAAAACTTATAAAAGCACAACATTACTACATACAACCATTAGATCATATTGATCCGATAAAAAGAAAAGAGAATGTAAAGAAGTGTATCGAGTATTGCAAAGAAAATACTAAATGGAAGTTATCAATACAAGCTCATAAATATCTTGAAGTTGATTAAATAAAAAACTTTTTTAAATTTATTTCATTATTTGTTTGCACTATAATACAATATGTTGTATACTTAAAGAGTAGGACAAAACTTACCAATAAAACAACGGAGATTAAAATGACTACAAAATTAAACTATTCCAATGCAACCAATAAACAAGATCTAAGAAACCTTAGAAGTCAAAAAGGAATTTCCTCTTATGATGTAGTTGATCCTGTAGTAGTTACTACTAATGTATTAGTTACAATTCTTAAAGATTCTTTTGGATCTGAGTTATTTGTTCGTTATCTTATGGAAGATCTTGAAGAGGAATATATGGTTACTCTTCACGAAGAATGCATGAGATTCTTTATTGACTTTGGACTACATAACGTAGCTACAAAGCAAGAGAGAACAAAAGCTTGTTCAACATTCCTTAAAATGAGAACATCAAATAACCCTAGATTCTAGGGTTAATCAGTAATATTAAAACCTTCATTGATCGCCTTCTGTTTCCATGTAGCAAGGCGATCTCTTAATTCTGTATTCTCTTTTTCAAGGTGTTCGACCCTTGTTTTGAATACTGCTAGTTGTTCTCTCAGATCAGCTATCGCTTCAGCTGTTTCTACTCTTTCCTTGTCACGTTCTGCATAGAGTTTGATCATGTCGTTACGAAGTCTTTTTACTTCATCTCTTAGATCATCACGATACATATTTTGATCTTCTCTTTGGATATGTTTCTCATCAAGAGCAGCCTCTTGTTTGTTTTGCCAATATCTCCAAGCTCGTTCCGATGACGCAGCTCCGATCAAGGTCACTATAATTGTCGCTATATGTTCCCAACTAATCATGACTACTCCCTTAACCTTTGTGCTATTTGTCTGTGTAATTTTTCCGTTCCTAATCTCCACACTAGGAATATAGAACTAACAAATTGTAATATAAAACTTGCTAATAGTCCAGCTTCATGTATACCACACTTCAATATACTTACAATGGATAGTAATGTAAAAAACCAGTATAATCTTGCTACAAAGTATCTTTGCTCAAGACTTTGTAATAGTACACCAATAAATAAAGATCCACCAACAACAATAGATAAAAGGATTAAAATAAATACCATGCCACTATCTATAAATTGACACGACACAAGACCTAATAAATGGAAGGGATTTAAAATAACCATTAACAAAGATAATGATAACTCATATAACTGAGTATCACTATATTTGATAGCTGTTTTAAAGTTTTTCCAAAGACGATTCATGTCGATAGTATAACATGAGATTGATGTTATTTTTTGTTGTTCATGTTTCGTTTTTTGATTTTATATATTCTCATGTGTATGTATCTCTCAGATAATGTCGTATTTTTTTTTAAATACTCTCTCAAAAGATCTAACTCTTCATCTAAGAATTTCCTGTTTGCATATTCTATAGAATATAAATAGTTGTAGTTTATGCCGGTCGATTTAGATAAATGATTGATTGTGGTTCCACACTTATGTAGAATGTATTGTAGAAGTTTATTGTCAATTGTCATGTCCTTTCTCTACGTTCTGCATACACTATTTGAAACCTATTAATACCTACACCTTCTTCCAATATCATTCCGGTAGCTAGATATGTTTGATTACTCTCTAGATCCATAATGAGATCACCAGCTTGTATTTTATTCTCATCATTTGCACAGTATAGAGGTATCATTATCTTTATGTTTCCGTTCTCCACTGTTCCACTCCTATCATTATTCCAATTCTGTCTAGAAGCTGATATTTGTGCGTTTATACAACTGTAAATAATGTTTTGAACCTTCACACTAGATCCGTCTAATCCTCTATACTTTACCTTAACAGTTTTACCATTCAATCCTGTAAATACTATCCTAGTGATTGTTTTAAATATCTTTATACCTTGCCTTAACTTCGCACTTGTAAAAGATAATGTTTCACTTTGGGAAGTGTCTGTATTGTCTGTTCCTTCTATAACTGCTGATCCTGTTGATGTACTACCTAACTCTAATAAAATAGAACAGGGCTGGAAGGGTGTTGGTAAACTATCAACAATCCCAGTATTATCTATTGTTGTAGATTTTCCGGTTGTAGATTGACGTTTAACACTTATTCTATTTCTAGCTAGACTTACTAACATCTTCGTTCTTTGGTTCTTGTGGTTTATGTTTAAAGTTTGTTCCACCTGTTTTTAAATCGTACTGTGTAAAAGTATTTTGATCTATAATGATATCACCTTTCACTTGATATAAATGTTTATGATGAAACACACAACCTAACTTTAATAGACCCTCTAGATCGGTTTGATTTGGTTTGTCACACAATATTATGATGTATCTGTTTTTATCTTTTGGAAGTTTTTTAGCTTCCTCAACACTTCCATAAAAACATGTCTTTTCTCGTTTATAAAATATGGTGTTTTTTACTTGTACTTTGTGTGTATTTGTTTTCATGTAGATATCTTTATCTGTAAGATTATAAATCTGTGTAGATCTTTGATCTACTCTATTTAATGGTGATAGACTTCCTATAATATACATTTTTATCTCCTTGCAATAGATACATTATATCATTTTAATATGAAGCAAGATTTTTTTTATTACTATTGATATCAATTGTCACTCCCACGTTATTTATTTTACGACCTTTCTTTTTTGGTTCGGTGGGTGGTTCCTTACATTGTACTTCTAATGGTGCTACATTTTGTGTCACTTCCTTCTTTACTATTTTCTTTCTTGGTCTTTGTATTCCGGTAACATTACGACTTTTCTTTTTAGATCGTTTTATCTC
>CEPU01046669.1_pt1 | contig 20842 bp, 22 predicted proteins | sample 530471 | NCBI WGS metagenome assembly CEPU01 (sample SAMEA2620194, study PRJEB7988) | marine metagenome | biome: marine biome (ENVO:00000447); feature: surface water layer (ENVO:00002042); material: "saline water (ENVO:00002010), including plankton (ENVO:xxxxxxxx)" | depth 5 m | reverse complement strand
ACCTCTGTGACAGTAATACCTTGAACACCTATTTCAGATAAGGCATTTCTTACATCATCAAGTTTAAAAGGTTTAATAATTGCCGTTATTAGTTTCATTAAAATCTCCTAAAATTTAATAAGCAGCACTAAATAAATATGCATAATTTGTGCCAACTTAAGTCGTTTTTATTTTTTTATCCTTTTATAGTGGACGTCTATTATTAGATTTAAAAGCCCTTAATAGTAATTATTACAAAAAATTTTTACCAAAAATATACAATCCTATGCACTAAATTAACACATAAGGTTTAGAAATGCACAAAAAAAAGGAGAGACGAGCTCTCCTTTTTGTAAGTGCTTCAAGTAAATGAAGCGTTCGAGGAGCATATTAGAAGGAGTATCCTATTGAAAAAACTACGTTTGTAAAGTCGCCATCTTCTCCAGAGTCTGTAGCTGTTGCTAACTCTTTTTCAGAGAATATGAGAGCGCCTGATATATCAAAATCACCAACTGTTGCACCATAGCCAAGTTCCCACCAGCTTGCATCTGTCTCACCAGTATCGTCTTCGCTAATACCCCAATCACCTACGGTTAATGTTAAACCTAAGTAATCAAAGGTTATTGTTCCAACATCATAATCTGTTTCAGTACCGCCTACAGCAGTGTTTTCACCATTTGCATAGTCTAAAGACACTGAAAAGTCGTCACTAACGGCGTATGAGAAGCCTATATTAAATTCATCATAATCGTCGTCAAATGCATCAGATCCTTTATCACTATATCTGTATATAGTATAGCCAATGTAACCTGATAATGTGTCAGTGATATCCATTCCGTAACCAGCATAAACATCATACTCTATACCTTGATGAGAACCACTTTCCCATTTACCACTTGGTCCTAAGTCAGCGAACCATGTGCCAAGATAAAAGCCTCCGCTCTCAAAGTCAACGCCACCATAAGCGCTTGAACTTGATTGAGGGATTCCTCTGAATACATAATCTGACATCATGCCAATATTACCACTTATAGAATAAGAAGATTCTTCAGCAACAACTGGTGTTGAGAAGAAGAATGCTGTAATAATGGCTAAAAAGCTTAATTTAATTTTTTTAATCATATCTGTCTCCTAATTAAATATTACGTAATACGGTTTATTTAATGCAATACTCGTGCCAAAGTCTTGAATAATTCAAAACTGACTTCTTTTTTTCAAGTTGATCCTTTATAATCAATTGTATATTAGGAAATTTAATGAAAATCGACTTTAAAAACATCGAAGATATTAGCAAAAGAATTAAGGATATAATGCCAAATTCTTTGAAAACATCAAAAGAAGAGGTGCAAAAAACACTCAAATCAGGTGCAGATGGTTTTTTACAAAAACTCGATCTTGTAACGCGAGAAGAATATGAAATTCAACTTGAACTTTTGAATAAATGCTATGAAAAAATAGACGAATTAGAAAAGAAAATAGAAATTTTAGAGTCAAAAAAGTAATTACTTAATAGAATCCATCATATAATCTACAGCTATTTCAATTTCTTTATCAGATAAATCTGGTCTTCCACCTTTTGCAGGCATTGCGTTTAAACCATTTATAGCATTTTGATAAAGTAATGAGATCTTTTTATTTGCTCGTTCACCCCAAGATGCCTTATCGCCAAGAATTGGTGCGTTGATGACGCCTGCATTGTGACAACTTTGACATACAGCTTCATAAACCTCTTTACCAGAAGCATATTGAAATTCGGTTTTTTTTGCTGAAGAAGCCACACTTACTTTTAATGATTTTTCTTCATAGCTTATTTTACCAACAGGCTCAATCCTTTTTACAAGATTGTTACGCGTAGTTGTATCTGTAGAAAGCTTATCCGGGGTAACAACTTGGGCGATAAAATAAATTGCAAAAAAAATTACAAATAGTACTGCTAGAACTCCAAAAAATACTGTCATAAATTGTTTATCACTCATTTTATTTCCTTAATTAAATTATGGAGCGCCTGATAGGAATTGAACCTATAACCTTCGGCTCCGGAAGCCGACGCTCTATCCAGTTGAGCTACAGGCGCAATTAGTTAACCGCCTTTAGTTCTCTTTCTTTTTTTACTAAAAAATCTGTAATATCTAAAAGTCCCTGATAAGTTTTTGCCATTCTACCAGAAATCTTATACTTTTGATTTACAATGATACAGGGCACGCTCTCTATTTCAAAAGAATCTAGTAAATAGTTAGCATCTACAACTTTTTCATTAATCTTATCAGAGTTAAAATTTTTATTTAATTTGCTAGTATTAATATTTTGCGCTTTCAAAAATGCCTCTATACTTTGATAATTATCTAAGTTTCGATTTTGCTCATGTATAGCTTTAAAAATTAAATTATGAATTTTATCTTTATCTTTATATTTTTCGATACTATAAAATACTTTAGCATGCAGCGCCCAATACTTATTGAAAGCGGCAGGAACTTTGCTAAAAGAAACATCTTTTTGTAAAGACGGTTTCCACTTTTCTAAGTATTTTTCAAATTTATAACAATGGGGGCAACCATACCAAAATGCTTCAATGATTTTTATTTCGTTATCTATTCCTTTTACGAAATTTGACTTACCTTCATTAACAATCTTGTAATCGATTCCTTCCTGATAATCAGCAAAAGAAATGTTCGTTATAGAAAAAATAACAATAAATAAGAAACTTTTAGACATACGATACATTTTAATACAATGCCTGCATATAACTTGCAAGAGCTTCAATCTCTTTAGGTGTTAATTTAAAGGAGATCTGACTCATGATTGAATAATTATGTCCGTACTCGTCTCTATTATCATAATTATCTCTATAAGCTTTAAGTCTATTAGATAAGTAAAGAGAATGCTGGCCTGATATCTTAGGGTAACCAGCTTTATTATTTCCTGCGCCTTGTGGACCATGGCAGGCTATACAAGCTGGCACTTCTCTATTAATAATGCCGCCACGATATATTGTCTCTCCAAGAATTAATACATCTTCGTTCGCTGCCGCAGCTTTTATATTTGGTTTCTGGTGATTATAGTAATTAGACAAATCAATCATATCCTCAGTTGAAAGATTAGTTGCCTGAGAGCTCATTAAAACGTTTTTTCTTACCCCACTTTTAAAGTGTTGAAGCTGTTCAACCATATATTTCACACTTTGATTGGCTAATGAAGGCCATTCTGGGTTCACACTGTTGCCATTAACTCCATGGCATGCCGCACAAACTGCTGCCTTTTTTTGGCCATTTTCAATACTTTTACTTATATCTTTTGCGTAGGACTTTTGAATTAATAATAATATTGTACTAAGGAGTAAAAACGAAAAGATAACTATCTTAACTGACCTTGTAATAATTATAGGCATTAATTCTCCTTATTATGTAAAATTTAATTCAAATTAGATTTGTTTTGAAAGGATTATAACAAAAAATAATGAGATTACGTAATATAAAAGCTGAATATATAAAAAGTGTATATCTTTCTGATGATATTCCAAAAAAAACCTTGCCAGAGTTTGTAATTTGCGGAAGGTCGAATTCAGGTAAATCAACATTTTTAAATAAAATATGTAATAGAAGAAAATTAGCTTTTTCAAGTAAAAAGCCTGGCAGAACAAATCAGATCAATTTTTATTTAATCAACAATCAAGTGCACATAATTGATGTACCAGGATATGGCTTTGCAAAAGTTGGTAAAAAAGAAAAAAATAGGTGGATTGATTTATTAAATAAATTCTTTTTGGATAGGGATTTTTTAAATGGCATGATTATTACTATCGATTCAAGAAGGGGATTAATGCAAAGTGATAAAGAATTAATTGAATTCACTAAGAACAAAAATACCGTATTTTATGTCGTTTTGACAAAGATAGATAAACTCAAAAAAAACGAAATAATAAAAATTACAAAAAAAGTTGAAGCTGATCTTAAAAAATATAGTAATTTTTCAGGTATTGAATTATCAGGAATAAATACAAAACCGTTAGATTTAAAAATCATAAAATTTATTGAAGACAACTGTTAATGAGCAACTCCCCAATTCATACCCTTCCCATAATTTACAATCAAAGGTACCTTCAAGCCTTTTACGTTTTGCATTATATCCATAATTTTATTTATACTTTTAACATTTATACTTTCATGAACTTCAAAAACTAACTCGTCGTGAACTTGCATTATAATTTTTATGTTCAAATTATTTTCCTTGATATACTCATTTACAGAGATCATTGCTATTTTTATAATGTCTGCAGCTGTTCCTTGTATTGGAGCATTAATAGCTGTTCGCTCAGCATAATTCCTTTTTTGGAACTGCTTTGAATCTATATCAGGCAAATGAATTTTTCTTCCATAAAGTGTGCTCACAAATTTATTGTTGTGTGCTGTTTTTTTAGTTTCGTTCATATAATCTAAAATACCTGGATACTTGGAAAAATATTTTTCAATATAATTTTTTGCAAAATTTATTGGAATTTTTAATTGCTTAGATAATCCAAACGCTGACATGCCATATATCAATCCAAAGTTTATAGCTTTCGCTGAGCGTCTTTCATCTTCACTAATCTTATCAAGGGATATATCAAATATTTCAGAAGCAGTTGAAGAATGAATATCAATATTTTCTTGAAAAGATGATATTAAATTTTTATCATTTGAAAAATGTGCCATTACTCGTAATTCAATTTGTGAATAGTCTGCAGAAATAAGATAAAAATCTTTTTGCGCTATGAAAGCCTCTCGGATCTTTTTACCTTGTTCGCTTTTAATAGGAATATTTTGTAAATTAGGGTCTGATGAAGAAAGTCTACCAGTTAGGGTTACCGCTTGCTGATAAGAGGTATGTACTCTTCCTGTTTTATCTGAAATTTGCAGTGGTAGTTTATCTGTGTAAGTGGATTTTAACTTGCTAAGCGATCTATACTCTAAAATTTTTTCAGGTAACTCGTAAGATTCGGCAAGTTCTCCAAGAGTACTTTCATCGGTAGATGGCTGTCCTGAAGGCGTTTTCTTTAAAACAGGTAAATTTAGTTCCTCATACAATATATGTTGAAGTTGCTTGGGGGAATTTATATTGAATTCTACCCCACTTAAAGAAAAACAATTTTTCTCTAATATTTGAAGTTCACTATTCAATTTTCGGCTGTATTTATTGAGTTTTTTCTGGTCTAGCAGTACTCCGTTCTGTTCGATTTCTGAAAGTATAGGCATCAGCTTCATCTCGACATTTTGATAAAGTTCATATAATTTTTTATCTTTTTTAATTTTTTTTATTAGAAAATTGAAAAGTCTGAGTGAGATATCTGCATCTTCACAAGCATATTCAGCGGCATCTTGAATTTTTACCTTGGAAAAGCAAATCTGTTTTGCCCCTTTACCGGCTAATTCTTCGTACTTAATAGTCTCATAGTCTAAATACATGGATGCAAGTGAATCTAAGTTATGCCTCATAATACCTGAGTTATATATATACGATAAAACCATAGTGTCGTCCGACACACCCTGAAGATTAATACCATAGTTAAAAAGTACATTTTTGTCATATTTTAAGTTATGACCAATTTTTTTAATTAATTTAGATTCAAATATTTTGTGTAATTTCTTTAAAACTTTTTCACGGCTAATTTGCTTTATTGAGTCGTCGTCATGCATGACAGGTATATAAAAAGCCTCTGCCACTTTATAAGAAATAGATATTCCTACTATTTCTGCTTTTATATAATCTAAGCTAGTAGTCTCTAAATCTAATGATATGAACTTTTTATCATTAATTTCTTCTATGAGTTTATTTAATTTTTTCTCATCTGAAATAATCGAATATTTTTTTTTTGTTATTTTAGTATTATCTTTATCTGGTTTTTCATTTGATATATCAATATCTTTTAAAAGATTTTTAAATTCAAGTTTTTTATAAAGTTGAATTAACTCGCTTAATTGAATGTCTTTTTTAATTAATTGATCAAGAGTATAACTATTTTTTACATCACATTTTATTTCAGCTAATTTTTTAGAAAGATTAATATTATTTTGAGAATTTTTTATTTTTTCTTTATTTTTTCCAGTAATTTTATCTGCGTTTTTTATGATATTTTCAGTAGATCCAAACTTTCTTATCAATGAAGATGCAGTCTTAGGACCTATACCATCAACTCCTGGAATATTGTCTGATTTATCACCAACTAAGGCTAAAAAGTCTATGAATTCTTTTGGGTACACATTAAATTTTTCAAATATACCATCATGATCAAGAGGCTTATATGTTACTGGATTTATAATAGAAACTTTATCATCAACAAGCTGAGAAAAATCTTTATCGCCTGAAAAAATTAATATTTCAATTTCATCTTTGAACTTTTTAGTTAACGTTCCAATTACGTCATCCGCTTCGTAACCTTCTATTATAATTGGTTTTAGTCCATTATAATCTAAAGCTTTGTAGAGTAATTGAATTTGACTTACAAGTTCATCTGGCATTGCCTCTCTGTTAGCTTTGTAGTCAGGGTATATTTCATGTCTAAAATTTGGTCCTTTTGGATCAAAAATCATAGCTATATTTGATGGTTTGAAATCGGCTATAAGCTTATGAATGGCAGTAATAAACCCATGAATCGCGCCTGTTTCTTGACCCTTTGAATTTTTTAAGGGTGGTAACGCATGATAAGCCCTATAAAAATAAGCACTCCCATCAATAAGAGCCAGTTTTTTTTCTTTATTAGCCATGTTTTAAATTGTTATAATCACTCAAAACAATAATACAAGTAATATGTCTGTTTATACACCACTAAATGAGGAACAAATAATCGAGATTTTATCAAATTACTCTATTGGTAAAAGCGGTGTAGTAGACGGAATTAAAGAGGGAATAACAAATTCTAATTATTTCTTAAAAACTAGTGTTTCAGAATACGTACTAACAATATTTGAAGATGATAATGTAAATTTAGATTTTTGTTTAAATTATATGGAACATCTTGCAAGGAAATCTATCCCATGTCCGCAGCCAATACAAACAAACAGCAATAATTCTTATATTTTGTATGATAAAAAAAAATTAGCAATTTTTAGTAAGCTAAAAGGGCAAACTGTTGCGAACGCTAAAATTACCAATGAAATGTGCTCGCAAGTAGGTAAGGTATTAGCACAAATGCATATGTACTCTGAGGACTTTAAAAAAAATTTCTCTGGAGTGAGAAATCGTGATTGGTTTTTAAATACTTATAATAAAGTTCAAGGTGAGTTAAATAAAGAAAATGCCTCTTTACTTGATGAGGAGATAAAAAGATATCTTAACTATGATTGTAAGGAGTTACCAACTGGAATTATTCATTCTGATTTATTTAGAGATAACGTAATGTTCCAAAAAAATACTTTAACTGGTGTTTTAGATTTTTACTATGCTTGTAATGGATATTTTATTTATGACTTAGCAATTACTGTGAATGATTGGTGTACAAATAGTACTTTTAAAATTGATCATGATAAGCAAAAGTCTTTAATAGAAGCATACGAGCAAGTTAGAAGGTTGAGAAACATTGAAAAAAAAGAATGGAATACAATGTTAAGATTTGCGTCACTTAGGTTCTGGTTATCAAGACTAAATGATCAACTATTCCCAACTGATGGTGATTTAACAACTGTCTTAGACCCAGACCATTTCAAAAATATACTCAAAGATAGAAAAAATTACAGTGATAAATTGGAATGATATTTTTTGAAAAAATAATAAATAGCTTTGTAAATTTTTTTGGCAACATGAGTTCTTTCCTTTTGTTTCCAATGATATTAATAACTTTTTTTGTTGCTATTACAAGATATATTTTTGATTTTGGAAGTATAGCTTTGCAAGAACTTATTATTTATCTACATGCTTTTGTTTTTTTAGGTGGTATTATTTATATTACACATCGCAATAAAAACGTAAGGATTGATATTTTCTATAATAAATTTAATAAAATCAAAAAAAATTTAGTAAACACATGTGGAACTTTATTCTTTCTTCTAATTACTTCCACAACAATCATTTTGACAAGTTTTGATTATGTTTTACAGTCAGTTATCCTTCAAGAATCTTCTCGAGAAGCTGGGGGCCTTCCTTTTGTATATATTTTAAAATCATTTATTTTAATAATGGCTTTTGGATTACTTCTTCATGGCTTACATTTTTTACTCAAAAATTATAAAAAATGATTATCTTACCTATTATTTTATTTTTATTAGTAATATTTTTTTTACTTTTTGGCTATTCTGTTGCTTTTACCCTATCTGGTGTTTCTATTATTTTTGCAATAATTTGTAGTTTTTTTGGACTTTTCGATTTATCTATCTTAAACGCAATTCCAAATAGAATTTATGGAATTATGACTAATGAATCTCTGATTGCTGTCCCTCTCTTTATATTTATGGGAATTATGCTGGAGAAATCAAAAATAGCAGAAGATCTCCTTGAAACTATGTCTATTTTATTTTCCGAAGTAAAAGGTGGTCTTGGTATTTCAATCATTTTTGTCGGTGCTCTTTTGGCTGCTAGTACTGGTATTGTGGGAGCAACTGTTGTTACAATGGGAATTCTCTCACTTCCTACGATGTTGAAAAATAATTATGATGTCAAAGTTGCTACTGGAACTATTTTAGCATCCGGTACACTTGGTCAAATAATTCCTCCTTCAATTGTTTTAATTCTATTAGGTGATGTTATGTCATCAGCTTACCAAGAGGCGCAAAATAACATGGGCATATTTGCACAAGAAACTGTTTCTGTTGGTGATTTATTCGTAGGCGCAATTATACCTGGATTGATCCTAATAATGTTATATATGATTTATATTATTTTTTTAGCTTATTTTAAGCCCAAACTTGTCCCCACAAAAAAAATAGAAAAAAACCTCAATTGGTATAAAGTCCTTAGTCAATTCCTTGCGCCAATTTCATTAATATTAGGAGTATTAGGATCTATAATTTTCGGCATCGCTACTCCCACCGAAGCAGCAGGACTTGGTGCAGTTGGTGCAACAATACTTGCTTTAGTAAAAAATAAAATAAGTATTGAAACCTGTTTCAATGTAGCAAAAGAGACAATGACAATTACAAGTATGATTTTTATTTTACTTATTGGTGCAACAATTTTTTCTCTAGTTTTTAGAGGTCTTGATGGTGATGCGTTTATAAGAGATGCACTCCTATCATTACCTGGTGAAATATATTTTAAGATTTTTATAGTTATGCTTTTTATATTTTTGCTTGGATTTATTTTAGATTTTATAGAAATCACATATGTAATAGTTCCGGTAATAGCGCCAGCACTTTTAATGTTAGATATAAATCCAATATGGCTGGCAATTATCATAGCTATAAATTTACAAACTTCTTTTCTTACCCCTCCATTTGGTTTTGCGATTTTTTATCTAAGAGGTGTGATACCAAAAACAGTTATGACAAGAGATATTTATCTTGGGGTGATTCCATTCATTATAATACAACTAATTGCAATTAGCTTAGTAGTTATGTTTCCAGAATTAGCAACTTGGATGCCTGATAATTTTTTTTAATTTTTTAGCTTGTCCTGTTGAGTTGTAATACCACCTTCCCAACCACCTGCTTCTTCGGTATAAGCTGTTTCTCTAACTAATGTATAATTATCAAAAGCATTTAAACTGATAATAGCAAAAACTAAACCGCCAAATATATAGGTAAGTTTTTTATGGAGCTTTAAGTCGTCGCTTACTTTATAGTAGTGAAGTGCGGTTGCAACACCAAGCCCAATACAGATAACAAAAAATAATATAACCGTGGCGTATGCTCCAAATTCTAATATTCCCCCAAATACAACGTAAATCGCCCATAAACCAAACGCATAGCCAGCATAAAAGAGAATATTTTTTAACATTGCTGGAACTTTCCCAGTGAAGAAGTCTATCGCAACTATGATCCCTATAAGGGCATTAGCAAAAAGCCATAAAATTTGAGTAGCTTCTTTTTCTGCATTTCCAGTAAACATTATAAATCCTGGAGCCTTAAAAGCCCCTCCTACAGCAATTGCAAATAGTAGGCCTAAACTAAAAAGAATATATTTAATTAACTTCGATTTTTCTGAAAATGTAAGTGATCTTACAAGAAGATAGCCTGCTGTAAAACTATTTAAAACAAGCAGTGTATAAAAAATTAAAGGACTTACAATTAAACTTTGCATTACTAACTCCCCAAGAAACTAATATTTATATTTATAATATATGAATTCTATTACATTTTTAAAAACTTCTAAATATTTAAATACGATTTTATCGAAATTTTACTCCATTCTGAAGTCTTTTTCTGAAAATTCTTATAAGAATCATATACTTGCATAGAGAATTTATCTTTTTTGGCTATTTCAGAAATAACCTCATTTGAAATATTATGAAGCATTTCAAGAACTTCATCAGGTAATGGCATTATGTTCACCTTGTGTTTATCTTTTAAAATTTTTAGTGCTTCGTTATTTCTTGCAATATACTCTGAAAGCATGTCTAAATTTGCAATTTTTGCAGCACCTGTAATTATATTCTGTAAATCCTCTGGAAGTGAATCAAATATTTCTTTATTCAAAAAACATTCCAGAGTTGTTCCTGGTTCATGCCAACCTGGGTAATAATAATACTTAGCTGCTTTATGTAGCCCAAACGCAAGATCGTTATAAGGATTAACCCACTCCGTGGCATCAATGGTTCCAGTTTTAAGCGCAGTAAATAGTTCACCACCGGGAAGATTCACAGGAGTACCACCAGCACGTTTAAGAACTTCTCCACCGAGACCTGGTATTCTCATTTTCAGTCCTTTTAAATCATCCAAAGAATTTATTTCTTTATTAAACCACCCAGCCATTTGAATTCCTGTATTACCTGCCGCCATTGGAACTAAATTGAATTTAGAATAAGCTTTTTGCCATAGTTCTTGCCCACCACCATAATATAACCATGCATTCATTTCATTAGCAGTCAAGCCAAAGGGTACCGTAGAAAAAAATTGAAGAGACTCATTCTTACCTTTCCAGTAGTAAGCAGACCCATGACCCAACTCAGCTATACCTCGAGAAACAGCATCAAAAATCTCAAAAGCCGGAACTAACTCACCAGCACCATAAACAGTTATCTTTATTCTTCCACTAGAAAGTTTATTTATTAAATTCGCTAAATTTTCTGCCCCAGTTCCTAAGCCAGGAAAGTTTTTAGGCCAAGTAGTGACCATCTTCCACGAATATTCTGGCTTTTTTGCTGCGACAGATTTTTGGCTAGTTAAGCCAAGCGAAGCTAACAATGCAGACTTTAAGAAAAAATCACGTCTTTTCATTTTCTACCTTTTTATTTTAATTTTAAATTAGCTAGAGATAATAATAACCACTTTTTGCCGTAAGAATCAAATTCCACCTCGATTCGCGAATTTTGCGAATCCCCTTCAAAGTTTGTAACAATTCCTTCGCCAAATTTTTCATGAATTACTCTTTTGCCAATATCATAAAAATCTTTGTATTCACTATTCTCTACATAAAAAGAATTTTTATTCATTTTTACATACGATGCTGACGCCCCTTTTATTTGTTCAATAAGCTCTTCAGGGATCTCACTTATAAATCTTGAAGGTAATGCGTAATTATCATAACCATATTGTCTTCTTAATTCTGCAGAGCTTAAAAATAATAATTTTCGTGCTCGAGTAATACCAACATAACACAATCTTCTTTCTTCTGATAAATTATCTTCATCAATTGATAACTTGCTAGGAAAAAGACCCTCTTCCATGCCTACTAAAAAAACTACTGGAAATTCTAAGCCTTTTGCAGCGTGAATAGTCATGAGTTGTACACATTTTTCCCACTTATCCCCTTGGCCCTCACCAGACTCTAGTGAAACATGGCTAAGAAAAGCATCTAAAACTGGCTCATCATTGTAATAATTTTCCTCTTGAAAAGAACTCGCAGCTGAAACTAATTCATCTATATTTTCAATCTTAGATTGATTTTGCTCAGTTTTATTATTTTCATATGGTTTTTTAATTCCAGTTTTCTCAATAATTGTCGATATTATTTCTGGTAATTTTTTATCTTGCATATCTTTTATGTGACTTATAACAGCAAAAAAATTATCTAAGGAGTTATTTACTTTATTTGAAAAATTTTTATTTTTAAGAGCATCGTATGCAGATTGAAAAAGAGAAGTATTATTAATTTTCGCTGACTCTCTGATAATTGTTTTTGTTTTTTCCCCAATTCCACGAGTAGGAGTATTGATTATTCTCTCAAAAGAATTATCGTCATTATGATTAAAAGCTAATCTTAAATACGCTAAAATATCTTTAATTTCAGCTCTTTCAAAAAATCTTAAACCACCGTATATTCTATATTTAATTTTGTTTGCAATTAGTTGCTCTTCAAGTATTCTTGACTGTGCATTGGATCTATAAAGAATGCTGATTTCATCATTTTGGTATTCATTTTCTACAAGCTCTTTTATTTTTTCTATGACGAACTCGGCTTCCTCATAATCGTTATAGGCTATAAAATATTTTATAGGTTCCCCAGATTTATCCGATGTCCATAAATTTTTTCCTAATCTGTCATCGTTATTTTTAATAAGATGATTAGCTGCGTTTAAAATATTACTAGTACTCCTGTAATTTTGTTCCAAACGAACAAGAGTTAAATCTTGAAATTCTTTTTGAAAGGTATTCATATTTGTTGAAACAGCTCCCCTCCAACCATATATGGATTGATCATCATCACCAACAGCAAAAACTGAATTTTGTTTTGAAGAAAAGAGTTTTATTAACTCATACTGTATCTTATTAGTATCTTGAAATTCATCTACAAGGATTTCTTTAAAATTATTTTTATAATATTTACTAATTTCATCGTTAGATTCTAGAATCTCTTTTGTTTTGAGGATTAATTCACCAAAATCAACAAGGCTACTTTTGTTACAGTATTCCTCGTACAACTGATAAATATGCTTATAACCCTTTTCAGAGAAATCTTTATCAACAATATCCTTAGACCTAATAGAACTATCTTTTTTCCTATTTATGTAATTGACATATTGCTTAGGTGATATAAAGTTTTCATCAATACTGTTTAATTTTAATATTCTTTTGATAAGACGTATTTGATCCTCAGAATCAATAATTTGAAAATTTTTATCTAATTTTGCAGCTAAAAAATGCTGTCTAAGTATTCTGTAACATATACCATGAAATGTGCCTACCCATAAATTTTGAATATTCAAGTTTAAGGATTCTGACAGCCTACTTTTAATTTCATTTGCAGCTTTATTAGTAAATGTTACAGCAAGAATTGATAATGGAGAGTAGTTTTTTTGTGATATCAACCAAATAATTCTTTGTGTTAATACTCTGGTTTTTCCACTTCCAGCACCTGCAACTACCAGGCAATTTTGTGAAACATTCGTTACTGCTTTTTTTTGGGCTTCATTTAAAGCATCTAGTAATTTGCTTTCCATTCTTAGATTACATAAAGGGCAATAAACAGAATTAAAATTATATTTATTAGTAAAAGTAAATTAATCTGTGCTTTTTTACTCTTATTTTCTGAATTTAAAATGATATTTTTTTCTATCATTTTATTTTGATTTTCATAATCACCAATTTGCTTAATAAGCTTAGGTATATTAGACAAATCGTTATATATAATTGGGGCCTCTTTAACTAGTTTCTTAATAGTGGCTTTTAAACTCATATTATCTTTTGCCCATTTCTCAAAAAAAGGTTTAGCTGTGGCCCATAGATCTAGATCAGGATATAAGTCTCTTCCTAAGCCCTCTATATTTAAAAGAGTTTTTTGTAATAAAACTAACTGCGGTTGTACTTCCATATTAAATTGCCTAGCAACGCTGAATAATCTTAACAATAAATTCCCAAAAGAGATTTCTTTTAAAGGTTTTTCAAAAATTGGCTCACAAACACTTCTTATTGCAGCCTCAAACTCCTCTAATCGCGTACCTTCACCCACCCATTTGGAATCAATATGAAGTTGAGCAACTCTTCTATAATCTCTTTCAAAAAAAGCTAAAAAATTTAAAGCTAGATATCTTTGGTCTTCTTCAGATAGAGAGCCCATAATTCCAAAATCAACTGCACAGTAAGTTGGATCATCTGGATTTTCTGTAGAAACAAAAATATTTCCTGGGTGCATATCAGCATGAAAAAAATTATGTTGAAAAACCTGAGTAAAGAAAATTTTCACTCCCTTCTCAGATAGTTTCTGAATATTAATTTTATTTCTTATTAGTAGGTCTTTATGACTTATGTTTATACCAAAAATTCGTTCCATTACCATTACGTTTTCAGTGGTGTAATCCCAGTAGATCTCAGGTACATATAAGTAATTTGAGTTTTCAAAGTTTCGTTTAAGTAAACTTGCATTTGAAGCTTCGCGCAACAAATCAAGCTCTGCATGGATAACTTTTTCATATTCATCGACAATTTCTATAGGCTTAAATCTTTTTGAACCCTTCCAGGCTTTACTGACTATTTTTGCAATAAAATAAAGTAGCTTTAAATCTTTATCTATTTGTTTGTCTATTTCTGGGCGTAATACTTTAATAATTACATCTTTATTATTTAATCTTGCAGAATGCACTTGGGCTATAGAAGCAGAAGCTAATGGTGTTAAGTCAAAAGAATCGAATATATCATTTATTTTAATATTTAAAGATTCTTCAATGGTTTTTTTTGCTATCTCTCCCTCAAATGGAGGTACTCTATCCTGTAACTTAGATAACTCTTCGGATATATCTGGAGGCAATAGATCTTTTCTAGTAGATATAGTCTGACCAAACTTAATGAAAATAGGCCCTAATGACTCAAAAGTTTCTCTTAATCTTACAGCTCTGCTTTTTTTTGAGTTTCTAAACCAGATACTTGGAAAAAAAATTCTAAAGAAATGAAGAAGCCATAAGTTTGAGAAATTCTTTATCTCAATATCTAAGACATTTCTCATAAAAACGAGGTATATTTCTACAATTCTATTAATTTGACCAATAAACATATTTTTCTTAACTAAAACTTTTTATTTTCTTTTCCATAAAGTCTATTTTGTTTCTTAATTTAACTATAGAGTTTGAAAATTCATCAAACACTTCTTTTTGAACCAACAAATCTTGATCTTCTCTGATATATTCTTCTATATTTCTTTGGAACGACTCTCTAGCATATTTTTTACTCTCAGCGATATGCTGAAAAGATCTTGACATATAATATGCTAAATCTTGATTAATATAAGTTGCTAAAACTGAAGTAAAATCAAAATTTATTCCTTGAAATATTTTAAATATTTTTTCAGCTGTTTTTATATCTCCCATAATTTTAATTTCATTCTCATTGTCTGGATTTTTTATGTAGCTTAATAAGTTAATTGGGGTTGCTAAAATAGTTATAGATGGTTCGTTTTCAATTTCATCTTTCAATAGAATTTTTTCGTTATTTATTTCAATAAAGATTACTGTATTAGTATTTAAAAGATCAATTTTTAATGACTTTCCATCAATAGATTTTAAATCTGTAGTGTTTACATTTGAATATGCAAAAGAATTATTAATAAGTTTATTAAGATCATCTAAAAACATTAAATTTTATATCCCTTGTGAACAGCAACAATACCAGAAGTTAAATTATAGTATTGACACTTTCTATATCCAACCTTTTCCATTTTATCTATCATCTCTTTTTGACTAGGATGAAGCTGAATGGACTCTGCTAAATATCTATAACTTCCTGCATCTTTTGCAACAATCCCCCCAATTTTAGGAATAAATTTATTCAAGTATAAATCGTAAACTCCAGATAAAAAATTATTGGGCTTTGAGAACTCAAGAATATTTAAACTTCCTCCAGGCTTTAAAACCCTATAAATAGAATTTAATGCGTCGTCTATACTAGAAGTATTTCTAATTCCAAAACTACAAGTCACATGATGAAAATAATTTTCCTCAAATGGAAGATTTTGCGCATCTCCTACAATTGTTTTGAAATTTGACACATAACCATAGTCCACAAGCTTGTCTCTTCCTGCTCTTAATATTTTTTCATTAATATCGCACATAGTCAGGTTGAAGGTTTTTGAGTTTTGCTTAAGTAAAAGGCGAGAAATATCTGCGGTTCCTGCTGCAAGGTCTAATACATTTTGGTTGTTTTGTATATTTACGATTGTTGTAAAATATTGCTTCCAAATCCTATGAAGACCAAAAGACATAATATCATTCATCAAATCATAATTTTCTGTAACAGATGAAAAAACATTATTTACAAGATTTGTTTTTTCCTCTCTTGAAACTTCTTTTTTTCCAAAGTTTGTCTTATTGCTCATTTCTTTTATATCCAGCTTCTTCTAATTTTTTTAAATAAGAATGCCATTTATCATTATAACTTGATCCTAACTCGTATAAGTAATCCCAACTATAAATACCACTACTATGTCCATCATCAAAAAAAATTTGAATTGCATAATTACCAACCGGAGTAATTTTTTCTATTGATACATTCTCTTTTCCAACTTGCAGTTTTTCTTGACCAGGAGCATGCCCTTTTACTTCTGCAGATGGAGAGTGAACTCTTAAGTATTCTGCTGTTAAGTCGTAGCTATCATTTTCATATTTAATAGTTATATAAGCTGACTGTTGATGGAGGTTAATTTCTAATGGAATATTTTCTGCCATAATTAATTACCCTTTTTTAGCTCTTGGATGAGATTTTTCATAAATTTTCATTAAGTATTGGTTATCAAGCTGAGTATAAACTTGAGTCGTACTAATATTTTCATGCCCCAAGAATTCCTGAACTGCTCTTATATTCCCTGAAGATTCTAACAAATGCGTTGCAACTGTATGTCGTAACTTATGAGGATATAACTTTTGTTCAACCCCTGAAGCTTTGGCATGAAGATTTAGCCTATGTTGAATAGATCTATTAGAAATTCTATTGCCATTTTCTGTAATAAATAATGCATTACTGTTTTGCAATATTGAGCTTCTAGACGCAACCCAAGTTTTAACTGCACTTATTGCTTTTGAACCAATAGGAACGACTCTCTCTTTTTTGCCCTTGCCGATAACTCTAAGAGTCCCAGAATAATAGTCTATTGAATCCATATTTAATGAGGTAAGCTCACTAACCCTTAAACCACAAGAGTAAAATAACTCAAAAATAGCTAAATCTCTAACATAAATATTTTTACTTTTTGAATTTGCTATTTTATCTTCCAAATATTTTACAATGGAAAGAATATCTTCATATTGAAGTATTTCAGGTAATTTCTTATTTACTTTTGGAGTCGCTATCTGATAGGTAGGATTTCGATCTATATGTTTGTTTTCTTCAAGAAACTCAAAAAAAGATCTAAGACTTGATAAATTTCTTTTGAGAGTCTTTGGAGACATTCCTTTTCTATGAAGGGAAGAAATGTAAATTTTAATCAATCCATTATCGATATTAGCAATATTGAGGTCTTTAGTATTAGGGAATTCAAAAAACTTAATGATATCTCTCGTGTAAGACTTAACTGTGTGCTCAGAGTAATTCTTAAGATTTTTCAAGTATTCTGAAAAACTTGTAATAAGCACTTTATTACTATTCATATAAACCTCGCATATGAACATGATATTACATGTGACAATTGAAATAAATAATCGAGCTCTCCTCTAAAATCTTTATTTTTATAAGAAAAGAGAATAAAACCAAATGGATACTCTTTGCCCATAGAGCAAAAAACTAAATTCCCTGGTTCGGATTTATTATTATTTAAAAGTTTTACTAAAACATTTAAGACATCCTCATTTTTTTTAACTTTCCGAGCTTTTTTATTTAAAAAAATATTATTCACGTATTTAATAATCTCTTTTTCCTCCTTTGGTTCTAATACTTTTTGAGATTTAATTTCATCAATTAAAAAGATTTCAATTTCGGTATTTTTAAATTCTTGTTTTAAAAAAGAATAACTATATTTGATTGTTTGCTTTAGATTTTTTAGTTTGAGAGAATTACACAAATAGTCTATCAATAAAAGTTGCAGCTTGTAATTAGTCTTAGCATTTTTTATTAACGATTTAATTTTAGTATCTAATTCATTAATTTTAGAGATATTATAGTCATTTTTTTTTTTGCCTTGCTAAGTCTAGAGGAAGTATTTTTTTACTGTTATTTAGGTCATTAAGTAACCCGGAAAAATAAGCTCTATTTCTTTTGACGAAATCAGGATTTTTTTTTATAAAATTTATAATTTTTAAATCATCTTCTGTTTTCATTTACTATATAAATTCCCTCAAAAACTTTGTTTGCAGAACCTATCAAATCAATGTTTTGTGAATTAATCATTACCGTATTATAACCTCCCAAACTGTATATATTCATTCTTGAGAAAGTTTTCCCTAATTTAAAAGATACAAGGGCGGTGGATATAGCTGCAGAACCACAAGAGAGTGTTTCACCGGTACCTCTTTCAAATGTTCTAATTTGTATCTTACTTTTTGAATCAACTTGAGCTAATGTTAAATTAATACCATTTGAAAAAATTTGTTTCTTATTGATTGCTTCAGCAATTGCATTTATATTAATTTTTGCAATATTTTTAGCGAAAATTATGCAATGTGGGTTCCCAACATAAGCAAGCTCAAATGAATAACTTTTATCATTTACGGTAATACTTTTTTTATTTTTAGTAAAACCAGTTTTTTTTACTGTTTCTAACTCAGATATTTCTTTATAAGGAAACGATATCTTTATGCCTTTAGAGTCACGAGAACTTAAGGCTTTCATTTCTATAGTTTTTGTTATAAGTGATATTGCTTTGTTTGCAAGGTGGTACTTTTCAGCAATATACTTTACAACGCATTTAGCTCCATTTATACATTGCCCAGATTTACTTCCGTCTTGATTATAAATTTCGTAATCAAATGAATTATTTTTTAATCTTTTAATTAATAAAACTTGGTCGCAACCAACACCATAATTCCTAGAGGCTAAATTTTTTATAAATTTTTTTGATACTTGAAGATTTTTTTTTGTACAATCAAGTACAATAAAATCATTTCCTAAGCTATGCATTTTAGTAAATTCAATTTTTTTCATAACTAAATTAATATTTCGTTTTCAGTTAGTTGCTCATATGTGTCTCTCTTTCTAATCTCTTTACACTTATCATTAATAATTATTATCTCAGCAGCTTTAAGTCTGGAATTATAATTACTAGACATTGACGAAACATAAGCTCCGCAACCATATATACATATTAAATCATCCTGCTTCGCAGATATTTTTACATCTTTACCAAGAAAGTCAGAACATTCGCAAACTGGTCCAACAATATCGTATTTAAGTCCATTATCTTTACTGCTTGAGGAATTAAGAATCTTATGTTTGGAATTATATAAACATGGTCTAATAAGATTATCCATACCAGCATCAACAATTAAAAAATTTTTTTGGTCACCTTTTTTTACATACTCAACTTTTGTTATTAAGATACCGGTATTCCCTATTAACGATCTTCCAAGCTCAATTATGAATTCTAAGCTTTCCAGATTACATTCTTTTATCTTAGATGTGATTTCTTTACCAAATTCTTCTAATGATGGCGGAGACTCATCAGTATAATTAATTCCTAAACCACCACCCATATTTATGAGATTTATATTTAAACCTAAATCACATAATTCATTATAAAGCTGAGCTACAGACTCGATTGCTTTCAAAAAAGGTTTAATGTCTAATATTTGTGATCCAATGTGATAATCTATTCCTATCAATTCCACAAAAGAATTATTCTGCGTTAAATTAACTGCATCTTTAATATCACTTAATGAGATTCCAAATTTTGAATCCTCAACTCCAGTTGAAATATACTCATGTGTATCTGCATCGATATTTGGATTCACTCTTATTGAAACTCTAGTAAGACATTTATGCTCATTTGATAATTTAATAATTCTTTCTAGCTCAGCAATAGATTCAACATTAAATGATCTAATATTTATTTTCATGCATTCTAGAATCTCATTTGATGACTTACCAACGCCAGAGTAAACAATATTTTTTGGGTCTACATTGACAGATAAAACTCTTTTAAGCTCTCCTAATGAAACAATATCAAAGCCTGCTCCTAAATCATTAAATATTTTTAAAATTGAAAGATTTGAGTTGGCTTTAACAGAATAAAATATTTTTCTTTTCTCAGATTCAAAAGATTGCTTAATTGCATTAAAGTTTTCATATATTTTATTATATGAATAAACTATAGAGGGTGTTCCAAAAGACTCTGCAATTTCTTTTACGGGAATGCCATCAATATGTGAAGTTCTCTCAGGAGTTGTGTCTTTCATAATGGTTTAAACTTGTGAATTCTTGTGGCAGATACAATGCGCCTTTTTGACCACATGAAGTTATCAATAATGCCATTAAAAATAATATAAAAAATTTAACTTTCATACTCATTTCTTAAGAAGTTTATGTGCCAAAGATATCTGTTTTTTTATGGATTGCTTTGACGTGCTACCATAAGTACTCTTTAAATTGACTGAATTTTCTATATGTAAAATATCATAAACATCTTTTGAAATTTTATTACATACTTTTTTCATTTCTTTCATATCTAATTTTTCTAAACTAGTTTTCTTCATTTCGGCCAAATTAACAATTTCTCCAACAATTTTATGAGCATCTCTGAATGGTATGCCTTTTTTACTTAAATAATCAGCTAAATCTGTTGCATTTGAATAACCACTAGCAGCAGCTTGCATAGCATTTTTTTTATTCAATACCATATTTTTTAAAACAAGATTACAAATTTCTAGTGAGTCTATTACTGTCTTAAC
>CEPU01027358.1_pt1 | contig 21711 bp, 25 predicted proteins | sample 530471 | NCBI WGS metagenome assembly CEPU01 (sample SAMEA2620194, study PRJEB7988) | marine metagenome | biome: marine biome (ENVO:00000447); feature: surface water layer (ENVO:00002042); material: "saline water (ENVO:00002010), including plankton (ENVO:xxxxxxxx)" | depth 5 m | reverse complement strand
AGCAGGGAGAGAGGTATTGACTTCTCTCCCTTTTTTTGTTATAATAAGGAATGATTTGGGAAACAATAAAAGCACGGGCTAAAACTAATGGCGATAAACTCGCCCTTGTATGTCACGATAAACAGTATACATATAAGGAACTGGTTGAAAGTATTGAAAAGTTAATAGCAATACTGTCAACTGCTATGAGTCCAGGCGATAAAGTTTTATTTGCCAGTGATAAAGAATATCATTACGTAAGAATGGTATTGGCTTGTGATGCCTTAGGTATTACATTTATGCCAACGTTTCCAAATCTACCAGATAAAGTAATCGAAGGTATCAAGTCAGCAAGTAAACCTGACCATGTCATTCTCAGCGAAGAGGATGCAACAAACCTCAAACCTCACAATAAGGGTTTAGTTTATACGAGGAGTATTAACGACCTATTCACTGTTATATTCACTAGTGGTACAACTGGTGAACCTAAAGCAGTGGCTCACAATAGGTTGGCGTGTGTAACTGCGTGTGTCCAAAGTATGGAAATTTTGGAGATGAAGGAAAACGATGTAGTGTTAGCACAACTCCCACCATCAACTATTGCAGGCTTATATCTATTTCCTCTGCCAGGTCTAATGAAAGGTTCTACGGTTGTAATGGAAATGTTTAATCCACGAAAGTTTATTGAACTACTAAAGAATTGGAAACCAACTATAGGTCTTATCGTTCCTGCTATGATGATTGCTTTATCAAAAACTAGAGGCTGGAGTGAACACGATATGTCTCATTGGAAGACATTATGTGTTGGTAGTACAGTTATACCTGAGGAGATGTTGAATACATTATTTGATATGGGTGTTCCTCAGATAAGAAACTTTTATGGTTGTACAGAAACACACGTCCCGCCTTTTACGAATTTAATTAAACCAAATGATGAACATCCTTTACAATTACACGTAACTAAAAATTATGAATATAAATTAGATAGATTTAATGTGCTTTGGTTAAGAGGTATACCTCTTATGAAAGGTTATATAAACTATGATGCACCTATAGATAGCGAAGGATACTGGTGTACAGGTGATGTATTTGAACGTAAACATAATCTATTATTTTACAAATCAAGGCAGAATGATTTAATAAAAGTAAATAGTTTTAACGTATCTCCTGTAGGTATAGAAAATGCTTTATTAGTACACCCTAATATTGATGAAGTTTGTGTTACATATAGAGATAGAGACCTTGGAGAGAAAGAGATTGTCGCAGTTTGTGTATCGGATTCAGAGATAAATAGTATTGATTTATTGAACTTTATTAAAGATAAATTGTTTCAGTATGAGTTACCAAAAGAAATTATAGTTACTAAAGAATCTTTACCTAGAAATAAAATGGGTAAAGTTCAGAGGCAACTAGTTAGAGAAAAGTTTGTGGAGACGGAATGAAAAGTAAAGTAAATAAAATTGTCATATTAGGAGGCGGAGCCGCAGGTTGGTTTACTGCCGGATATTTAAAATACAAGAATCCAGAGATTGATATTACACTTATCGAAAGTGATAAGATAGGTATTCTAGGTGTGGGTGAAAGTACTATTCCACAACTAGGAGACTTCTTTAAAGAAATGGGGATCGAAGAACGTGATTGGATGCACCACACAAATTCGATTTATAAACTAGGTAACAAGTTTGTTGGTTGGAATATACCAGGCAAACGTGACCACGTTACTAATCATTGGTGGTGCTCCAAATACGATGAACAATATTTCTCGTTTTCATTTACATTACCAGAAAAACATTTAACAACTAGTTTCTATCATCAATTAGATACAGAAGACTTTTTCCATAACTCAAAAGGTAAACCTGGTATCGATGATAAATGGAATGACTACTGGTTACAGTTGCTTAGAGATAAGAGAAAGAACTGGTGGGAAATGTCAGAGGATATGCAAGAGGCAACATTCTTAATGGATATGAATAAAGCACCATTTGATATGGATGATAATATTCTAGTTGGTTCTTGGCAGGCAAAAACATATCACGTAGATGCAGAAAGATTTCCAGAAGTAGTTAGAGATAGAGTTGCTATACCTCACGGAGTTAAACACGTTAAAGGTCACGTACAACATATATCTAAAGACGCAGAAGGTTATATTCAAAAGTTAGTTTTAGAAGATGGTTCTGAACACGAGGCAGATTTATTCTGTGATTGTACAGGCTTTAATAGAATTTTAACAGGTACTATGGATAATGGTTGGCATAATTATGACCATATCTTTACACGTGATGCAATCGTAGGTCCAGTAAAATACAACGATGTATATAAAGAGTTTAGACCTTATACACAAAGTTATGCTTGTGATGAAGGTTGGACATTTATTATTTCATTATTCAATCGTATGGGTTCAGGATATATTTTTGATAGAACTGAAATCTCTCCGGAAGATGCAAAAGAAAAGTTTATCAAATATTGGGATGGATATGAATTTATAAAAGAACCAAGACATATAACTTGGGAGTCAGGTCGTATGCAAACTCCTTGGAATAAAAATGTTGTTGGTATCGGAATGGCAGGTGCATTCGTAGAACCAATGGAAGCAAATTCATTATATGTTGCACAGGCTTGTATTCAATTAACAAACAGAATTATTAATCGTGCTAAAGAGGCAAATGAAGTAATTGGTCCATCATCAATTAATGCTTACAATAGAAATATGTGCAAATTAGAAGATGGTATTGCAGACTTTATTGCTTATCACTTTACATTAACAGATAGAGAGGATACACCTTTCTGGAAGAAACAAAAACAATACGGTATTGACCATAATCATAAAGAGGCGTGTTGGAAACATTACAGAAGACCTGTAAACTATATAGGTAACGGTGTGTATCCAGACTTTATGTGGGCTATGTTAGCCGTATATATGAATAAATTTGATGATAAAATCGAACTAAATACAAAGAGAGAATTAATGGAGAAGGCAAACACAATGTTTAACTATATCCATACATCAAGTAAAGAGAATGCCAAGTACGCACCTCACGCCTACGATTGGCATAGAAAATTCTTATTTGATGGTAAAGACCATAAACAAGTTTTGGAGGAAGTACTTGCGAAAGTTTCTAGGAATATCGTTTGATTACGAAAGAAAAATGCACACGCAATGGATATTTAATGCCATTGTAACTGCAATAGCCGTACCTTATGCAATGTATATAGGTGCTTGGTCTATGTTAGGTTGGGCATTCGTATGGGCATACCTTGTAATGTGTATAGGCGCAAATGCAGGATTTCACAGATGGGCATCCCATCATAGTTGGAAACCAAGTGAATGGGTCAAGTGGTTAATGATGGCAATGTTTTGTCACGGATCACCAGGTTCACCATTAGTTACAGTTTTATTTCATAGATATCATCACAAACATTCAGATACAGAAAACGATCCTCATTCACCTCACGTAATAGGTTGGTTTAGAGGAGCAACAGGAAGATTTGCAAAGTCTGGTGGATACACAAGTTCAGGTCGTGATTTATTTAAAGAGCCTAGTATTGTATTCTTTCACAGACATTATTGGAAGTACCAAGCAGTAATCTATTTAGGTGCATTACTAATTGGTGGTCCATTATTCTTTGGTCTATTCGTATGTTTCTGTGGGTTCTGGAACGCCACAATAGCAGGACATATTTTAGATGGCGTATTATCACATTATAAATTTTTAGGTTATCGTTGGTTTGAAACTAAAGACCAATCTAACAACAATCCAATCTTTGCTTGGTTAAGTGGAGGAGAGGCGTGGCACAATAATCATCACGCAAAACCAGGTAAGTATTATTTCGGACATAAATGGTGGGAGTTTGATCCAGCAGGATTTTTAATTTGGGCAATTTTGAAACGTGTATAGATGATACTTGGCGAATTCACAGGGCGAGATAAACTTAAATTCTCGGTTCATAAAGTAACTACAGAAAACTTAGATGAATTTAAAACATTCTTAGAGGAATGTGGCAATGAAGGTGCGGATAATAATTCTTCACTTTCTAAAATTAAGTTTGGAAAATGGGGCGATGAAGAGGCTTGGTGGGTAATCAAACATAAAGATAAAATGATATCAATGAGTGCGGCTCATTATCTGCCTCACGTATCTCCTAAATGTTATATGATTGCATATAGAGTTTATACTTTAAAACCTTGGAGAGGTACTGCTAGTGGAACTAAAGACCATAGACTATTAAATGAATTTCATCATAGAGCAATTCAACCTTACGCAGTAGATTGGTGTATTGAAAGAGGTGCAACTAAAATTGTTACGGCTGTTAATACAATATTAAATACTGTACCTGATCCAAGTGGGTTAGAATATAAGTTTTCAAGAGTTGCTAGGATAATGTTTCCTAAAGAAAATAAGTATACTTTAATTCATAAAGACCTAATGCTATACAATAGATATCAAGATGTTTATGAATTACATTATAGAGACTTTAATACAATGGAGAAGTTATGACCGTATATATAAATTCAATGTCAGCATTTACACCATTTGGTAATTTAGATGATACTTGGAAAGGCATTACGGATAATAAAGTATGTTACGGTCCAATAACTAAATTCGATCCTGATGCAAGTAGATATACAAGGTCAAAAGTTGCAGGTGAATTTCATTTCAATGCAGATGATTATCCAATTATAACAGAACAAGAACGTGATAGAATACCAGAACATATGCAATGGGCTATTGCTTTAGTTTCAGATTTAGATACAAGTGACCTTGATCCCAATAGAACAGGTGTTATGATATCTCCTGGATATGCAATGTACTTAGAAACATTACAAGCAAATAAAGAGAATAGGGATAACAGTTATACATTTTGTCCTAATATGATTGCAAACAATATCAATATAAAATATGGTTTCAAAGGTCCAAGTACAATTACAATGAGTGCTTGTAGTACAGGTATCTATAGTGTCATATGGGGTGCAATGATGATTGAGGCAGGTCTATGTGATAATGTAATTGCTGGAGCAATCGACTGGTGTATTACAGAAGATGCATTTAAACAAATGTGTAAGTTAAGAGCATTGACAACCAAGTATAATGATACTCCAGAAATAGCATCAAGACCTTGGGATACTAAACGTGATGGATTAGTGTTAAGTGAAGGTGGTGCAGTATTCGTATTGAGTAATACATTTAAAGCAAATACACTATGCGAAATTGATGGATATGCTATGACTAATGATGCATATCAGGTTGTCGCACCTCATCCAGAAGGTGAGCAAATTGAAAGATGTATGAAAGAGACACTAAAAGGTAAAACCCCAGGTTTAATTAATGCTCACGCCACAAGTACACCATTAGGAGATTATGTAGAACTAGATGCTATTAATAGATTAGGACTTGGAAAAGTTCCATTAGTTGCGAATAAATCTCAAATAGGACATCTTATGGCCGCCGCAGGATCTATTGAATTAGCACTATCTATATTGTCTCTAAAACACCGCATTATACCGCCTACGGTGAACGTAGACGAGGTTTTAGACGGATATAGTCCAAATATACGTAGTAAATCAGAATCACACGAAATTAAGTCAGTTTTATGCAATTCCTTTGGTTTTGGTGGTACTAATGCTAGTATCCTTATCAAATAAAACCCTTGTAAAACTTGACAGATTCAAGAATCGTGTTATTATATATACATAATGAAGGCGAAAGGTATATCAAAAATGAACTCGGAACAAGCAATGCAAGGTCAAATACACGACCAAATGATGGGTGAAGAAAAAGACTTAGATTCTTTAGTTGATGACCTTTTGAAAGATTCAAATGTAGAGATTGACGAGGCTTCTGAGGAGCCTGTAGTATTTGATTATACTGATGCTCAAGTTAAAGAAATGATTGTTGCAGGTCGTGTTAGGATGCTTATCAAACATCCTTTCTTTGGTACACTTGCTACACGATTGAAATTGGTTGAGGCAGAATGGTGTCCAACAGCCGCAGTTGACGGTAAACATTTTTATTACAACCCAGATTTTTTCAGAACATTAACTCCGGAAGAGATTGACTTTGTAGTTGGTCACGAGGTAATGCACTGTGTTTATGACCACTGTGGTACAGGCGGTCGTCTATTAGATTTTCCAGAAGATAAACGTGATGCTAAGATGTGGAACATCGCCGCTGATTATAAAGTTAATCAGGCTTGTGTTGAAAGCAAAATTGGTGTAATGCCAAAGTCTGCATTATATGACTCACAATATCACGGTAAGTATACTGAGGAAATTTATGAGGTTCTTTTATCAAATAAAGAAAAGCATCAGGACAAACAAACTTTAGACATACACCTTAATGGTGATGGTAAAGATGGTGACAAGCAAGGTGAAGGTGTTCCTGCTGGTAATGATCCAACAGGTAGAAAAGCACCAATCAAAATTTCTAAAGCAGAGGCAAAACAAATTAAAGACCAGATGAAACAGGCTGTTATTCAGGCGGCTCAATCTGCTGGTGCTGGTAATATGCCTGGCGATATCAAAAGAATGATTAAGGAAATGACAGAGCCTAAGATGGACTGGAGGGAGATGATTAATCTTTCAGTACAAAGTTTACTTAAGGCTGACTTCACTTGGATGAGACAATCTAGGAAGTCTAGGTCAATGGGTATCTATCTTCCTGGTCAAGACAATGAAGAAAAAATCAATCTTGCTATTGGTCTTGATGTTTCAGGTTCTATTGATGATAGAATGGTAAAAGATTTTCTTGGTGAAGTCTATGGCATTATGCAACAGTTTCAAGATTTCAACATCAAGATTTGGACTTTTGATACTCAGGTATACAAAGAGTCTTTCAAAGAGTTTACTCCAATGAATGCTGAGGAACTAAAAGATTATGTTCCAATCGGTTGTGGTGGTACTGACTTCGAATGTAACTACAACTTTATGGAAGAGAATGATATCAACCCTGATAAATTCATTATGTTCACAGATGGTTATCCGTTTGGTTCGTGGGGTAATGCAAACTATTGTGAATCACTTTTCGTTATTCACGGTAGCGATAAGATAGTCCCTCCATTTGGCGAATACGCATACTACGATAACAAAGCCGCATAAATAACTTTATAATATTTCAGAAAGTTTATTTAATGAGTAGTGATACCTTACTTTTAAATGCGGATTACAAACCATTAAGTTTATCACCCTTGTCAACTTTAACTTGGCAGGAAAGCATTAAACTTATATGGTTAGATAAAATCAATGTAGTAGAATGGCACAAGGATTGGGAAGTACATAGCCCTAGCCACACAATGAAAGTCCCTAGTGTTATTGCAGTACGTGAATATGTACAACAAGATAGAGAAGGTATTAATTTTTCTAGGCGTAATGTATTCATAAGAGACCATTATACTTGCCAATATTGTTCACAACCTTTTAATTCAAAAGAACTAACTCTAGACCATGTGATACCTAGATCCAAAGGCGGTAAGTCTGGTTGGGATAATATGGTAACTGCTTGTAAAAAATGCAATCTGAATAAGGGTTCTAGAACTGATATCAAGCCTACTAGAACACCAATTAAACCAAATTTCTACAATCTAATGGCACAAAAAAACTTTACTTTATCTATAAAATATAAGGTTTGGTTGGATTATTTGGATTGGCCAGAGAAATATATCAAATTAGTTGCATAAAACACTTGACTTTCACTCCCAGATTTAGTAAAATTAAAAGATGAATAGTAAAATATTCTTATTATATATAATAAAAAACAAACCTTAATGTCAAAGGAGTATACAAATGGCAGAAGAAAATAAAACACCAGAGGCTAAAGCAGAAGCGCCTGCTCAAGCGCCTATGGTTACAGTTAATGACCTAGTCAACATTTATAATGTTATTGACTTGGCGTCAAAACGTGGTGCGTTTCAAGCCGCGGAATTATCATCAGTTGGAGCAGTTGCAAATAAAGTGAAGGCGTTTGTTGACCACGTCCAAGCAGAGCAAAAGAAAGCGGCTGAGGCGGCTGGTGAGGCAGAAGGCAGTAAGCCTGCTGAAACAACTACAGGCGAGTCCAAATAATGACTCAAATGACAAAACATATAGGTAGACATAAAGGCACAGGTCAACGGTTAGCAGTTGTCTTTATGCAAATACCAGAAGACCCAACTCACGCATTGGTAGTGTATAGCGATATGTTGCCAGACAAATATCACGATGATTTTATGTCTGCAATCGAGTCGCAAGAATGCCAAACCTCAAATGTACTATACGAAGGTTTACAACGTAAAGTATTTTGGCACGGAGGCAATATGCTAGAATCATTGCATAAAGATGGGTTACTTAAAAAGGTTCCTACTGAGGCAGTAATCTTACAACCCACTCCTCAACAACAGGTCCCACTAGATGATGTACTTTCAGAAATGAAAACTATCGAAACAACCAAACAGGCAGAGGTAGTTGATGGTAATGCAATGCAACAACCTAATCCTATGCCAGGTGATAGAATTGATGAACAAGTAAATCAATCTCTAGGTGAGGACAATAAAGCAATCGCTCAAAATCTTCTAATGCAGGCGGCTCTACTAGAGCAGGAAGCAGAAAAGAAAAGAGCGGATGCAATTAAATACGATCCTACTTTAGCAGAAAAAGGAAACGAACCTGCTAAACGTGGTAGAGGTAGACCTAAAGGTACAACCAAAGAGGCAATGGCTGAAAGGGCAGAGGCGGCAGACTCTAATCTTGAACAGGCTGTAGCATCTTTAGATACCACATCAGCGGACGTATAATGAGTAGGCGTAGTGAACTCCTTGATTTAATCCTTCAGGAAAGAGAACGTCAGGTGGGGTTATCAGGTTCAGAATATGATGGAAATAATTCGCCTAATGATTGGATTGCGATTGCATCATATTATCTTGTACAAAATACAAGGAGAGCCACTATGCTTACACCCCCTAATGCGGAAGAATTTAAAAACGATTTAGTAAAGGCATCAGCCGTAATTCTAGCCGCATTGGAACATATCGATACTATGAAAGATAAAAAGGATTTATCATAATGGAATTCGATAGAGAAGGTGAATTTGATAAAGTTATGGAGGAGATATTTCCAGTAAGTATCCCTTCTAACTTTGTCAAAAGTATTAGTGTAAAACTTGCAAACGGTCAACAAGTTATTCTTAAAGGTGATGAATTAATAAATCCATTACCAGTAAACAATGACTTTAGTTGGGATAAACTTGTATCACAATTCGATAGCATTGAGGATATTCAAGTTTTTGTAGATATGCCTGCTATTCGTGAAAATGTCGTTATGAATGTTCGTAATATTCTTAGTCAACACTTTGAAGATATGAAAAAGCGAAAGAACAAAGCGAATAAAAAGCCCGAATAACAGATAAATATCTATACAAACAGGAGTACGGAATGATAAGTATGATTCTTGCTACTGACGAAAGTGGTGGCATTGGTTATAAAAATTCACTTCCTTGGCCTAAAGTCAAATCTGACTTACAATGGTTCAAAGAAAAGACTCTAAACGAGGTAGTCGTTATGGGTCGTAAAACTTGGGCCAGTTTAGGCGACTATGCACCTTTACCCGAAAGAATTAATTATGTAATAAGTTCAAGTGATTTTAAATTATTTGAAGGAGCATATGATTCATATGACCATACAAAATATAGTTTAGAAACTATCGTTCAAGCAATACAATCAAGACACCCTAAAAGAAATATAATGATAGTAGGTGGTAAAACACTTTATGATGAATTATATAAAATAGCGGATACAATTTATCTGACTACAATCAAAGGTACATATGAAGTTGATACATCTGTTAATAGAACTCGATATTTAGAATTATTCGAAAGAAGTTATCAACACCAAACAGAAGAATGCACTTTTGAAATTTGGAATAAAAAAGAACATATAAAACAACAACAGGATCCTAGACATAATCAGTGGTGAAGTAATGCGAAACTTTGAGGAAGAAGAATACCTCGAACTATTACACTATGTAATGACACGAGGCGAAATAAGAGACCAAGAACGAACAGGAACTGGAACACGGAGTGTATTTCATACCTCTTTACGTTTTGAATTAGAGGCAGGATACCCTTTACTTACTACCAAGAAAGTTAATTTCAAAGCAGTATTAAGTGAATTACTTTGGTTCTTAGAAGGTTCTGATGATGAACGTAGACTTGCTGAAATTCATTATGGAAAAGACCGTAAAGAGTTAATAGGTAAAAAGACTATTTGGACAGCCAATGCTGATGAACAAGGTGTTAACTTAGGTTATGAGAATAATGATTTAGTTAAAAAACTAGGACCAGTATATGGCGTTCAATGGCGTAAGTTTAGTGAAGTAGACCAAATAGAAACTCTAATCAACGGACTTAAAAACAATCCACAATCACGTAGGCATTTACTATCTGCTTGGAATGTTGGTGAGTTAGAAAATATGGCACTCCCGCCTTGTCATACATTTGCACAATTTTATGTCACAAATGATAAAAGATTAAACTGTACAATGTATCAAAGAAGTGCAGATTTATTTCTTGGAGTTCCATTTAATATTGCATCTTATTCTTTGTTAGTTTATATGATTGCTCACGTTACTGGACTAACTCCTGGAATATTCAATCACGTATTTGGTGATGCTCACGTATACGAGGATCATTTTGATGCTTGTAATACACAAATAGAAAGAGAACCTAAAGCATTCCCTAAATTACATTTAAATCCTGATGTAACCAATATTGATGATTTTAAAATGTCAGATTTTACTTTGGTAAATTATAATCCAGATGATTTTATAAAAGCAACTATGTCAGTTTAGACATATAAACAGGAAGAAATTCTCTCTCAACAAATGTTCTAATGAAATGACCATTATCGTGTGGACTAAATCTAAAGTCTACTTGATGGGCTGTTACTTGATTTCCATCTACAAATTCTGCTAGATAATCAGCAAATCCTTCATACTCTATATCATAAGCACCATAGTAATAATCTATTTTTAAATCAGGCCATTCTGATAAATGTTGTAATGGATCTGTGATTAGTGTATCTCTTTTTCTATTTCTCCAGGACTTTACAATCGCCATTTGTTGTACTTCGCCTAGATTGTCTATACTTTTTTTCTTTAACCAATGTTGTACCCAAGGACTATTATCCCAATCATATGTATTTTGCCCGTGAATAATAAAAGCATATTGCAATCCAAGATGACCTGCCATACCTATACCACTGCCTGCGTGTTTAGAATCTGCAAACAAAAATACAATTTTATCTTTGCTAAACTCATCTAAGATTGCCTTCAGTTTAGCAATTAACTTATCCCACGTTGGATTTATCTTACTATTACCTAATATAAAACAACTAGGATATTCATACTCAGGCATTCTAAATGGATCTTCATTTACAATAAGTACATTACATTTAGTCTTCCATATTGTTTCTGGTAAGCAATCTGCACTTATAGTTAATCTTCCTTCGTGACCAGCAAAAGATACAAGATATACCATAGTATACTTGCTACCTCTTTCCCAATATAAAATGTTATCATCAGGATCTCTGTATCTGTATTCATTAAAAGGTATGTGTTGTTCTTTTACTACTATTCTATCCCTTGCAAATTCCCAACTACCATAGTTTGCTTTTTGATAAAATAATTTTCTAAACTTTGTAAAGTAAGTTCTATCTCTTAAATCAAGTTTGGAACTTGTATCTTTCATATTCTTGTATCTCTTGAACATAATGGCTTCGTGTAACCAATACATATCAAGGTCATCATTCAAGTCCCATACTTGATTGTGCCATCTTATTATATTATCTTTGCTTGGGTCGTAATTCTTTATCATTTGATTTCTTTTTAGTTTTACTCTGTCTCTCTGCTTTTGCTCTTTTACTTTCTTCTAGACCTAACTTTAATATTCTTTCTTCCTCAGGCCAAACTTCGTGAAAGTATTTTATCTTTTTGGACATCTTAACCAAACATATGTTTTAGTTTATCAATTCTTCTTTGGTGACGACCACCTTCAAAATCTGTAGTTACAAATGCATCTACTATTTTCAATGCTTCTTTTTTAGATGTAAAATCTGCACCTAAACATAATACGTTTGCATCATTATGTTTTCTTGACATCTTTGCCTCTTGTGGACTTCTGGCAGTAATTGCTCTCATAAAAGGATATCTATTTGCGGCCATACATACACCGAAACCTGATCCACATATCAATATACCCATATTGAATGTGCCTTTCATTTCGTCTGCCATACTTTTTACTACATCTGGATAGTCAACTGATTGCTCATCGTAACACCCGCAATCTAAAAATAATGATATATCTTTTTTGATATCTTTGTCTATAGGTACTAAGTGTTCTGCTATTATGTTTTTTAACTTGTAACCTCTATGGTCTGAACCCATAACTAAATCTATGTCTGTCATCTTTCGCCTTTCATCAAACTTTCAACTAATCTATCTAAATCGGTTTTGTCTACTTGTTTAATATATTTATTATTAGCATCTGTTTTTAATATATCTTTAAGTATAGTATCATCTTTTGTTTCATTCACGCCTATCCATTTCTCAATAGAATTCAAATAAGGAAGTCCGTACAAATATAATAACTCTTGTGATATAAACATATGGTCTTGTTTTATTAAGTAATCTATGTTGTCTTTAAATACGTGTGTGGTATATTTCTTTCTAAGTCTTAGTTGTTGATAATCTAAAATAGTTTTATCTCTACCTATTATTAAATATTTTATTTTTGCATTTAATTTTATGTATGATGAAAACAATTCATAATCAGGTACACGTTCTTTGCCGTGATGAAAGTAAGGACAACTTACACTAGTTAATATGAAATCTTTTTCTGGATAATCAAAGTGAACAAAATCAGATGGTTCATTCCAATAATGTGCAAAGGGTTCTTGGTCGTGTGCTTCCCAATAGTCTCGCATATGCCAACCCCATATCTCATCGTTTTGACCTAATGCTTTACTGAATAAATGATTGCCAGAACCCTGAGGTCCTGTCATTATTATAAATGTTTTCATTTTTGCACTAACTTTAGCCCTTCTATTGCATCGCCTTCAATGACCATATCAGCAGGATGCTTTTCGCCATAAAATTCATTTTGTATCCAACATTGTTCTTCTTCAATCCAATCGAACCAAGGGTTGACTGCTAAAACATAATTTGTTCTTGCTTTACCTGGCATTGCTTGATTTACATATGGTCTGTGTGTTACGTAAGTATCCCATACATACCAATTACCTGGAATGAATGGTTTAGATCCATAGTTTTCAATCTCAATTCCATATACATTATTTTCGTTATGTAAACTAAGATTAATTCTCAACTCATAAAACCAAGTATCATCTCTGTGCCAAAGATATTTGTTGGCTTGTTCTTTTCTTTCTTCTGTATCGATATTTTTTATTTGTGCTAATCTACTTCTAACAGGAGAACGTTTTACACGTTTAACTATTTCATTCAGATATCCATACTTTGCTGGATCACTCCATCTATTGAACCCCCACGTATCTGAATATGTATTTAAATTTATTCTTTCACCTACATCTTTTCTATCAGGAAACTTTGCTAAAAGTTCATTTAACTTTTTCTCATCAATTATTTCGTGTTTGTGTAAAAATCTAAATGCGTGATGCATACCAAACTCTTGGGCTTCACTCCATATATCTTTGTCTAATCTTTTTTCCATTACCTTTTCAAACAACTCAAAGTTTTCTGTAAACAATTCATCTGGAAAATTAGACCTAGGGTATCCTAATGTCTGTGCATTATCAGGTATATTTTCATATCTATAATCTTTATTATAAACTAAACTTAGACCTCCGTATCCATCACTTCTAGCAAACTTACCACCAAAGATATTTAAGAACCCATACCAACCATATTCTTCAAATGCTTTTTCTGAATCTTCTTTAAGTTTTTCTAAGTCTAGTAAAGTATCCTCAAACTCGTATAGTACATCTGGATTCTTTGGTTTCATTTTGTTTATGAATTTCTCTTCCATACCTAACGATTCACCTATCCATATGTGTACTGGTTTATGGTCAGGACAGTCTTTTACATAGAACTTTTTCATATCTTTTCTCCTGGATATATTCGAACTGTTGCGCCAGGTGCCCTCTTTGGTATCTTGCTATCTGCACTTGAAACACAACTTTCACTTATACAAGGTTTAGGACTATCAAATAGTTTAAACCCACTTTCAATATAACCTAATGGTTTATCTGCACAACTGTATGAACGTTTGATAGACCCATCAGGTTCTCTGATAATGATACCTTTGAACCCACTAGTACAATCCCAACCTTTGAACTTATTAAAGTTAAAAGCATTAAAACGTTCTGCTTGATCCATATACCATTTCTTACCTTTACTATCCTCAAACTCTACTTGCATAATTGGTGGGACTGATTTGTCATCACCATTCTGCATATCCATCTTCCACATACCTGTCTTTGGTTTAGGTCTTATAATCTTTTTGCCTGTAGTCTTTTGTATGTCTGTAGTATAATCACGTTGTGGCATACCGTTACGCATAATTTCTAATTGTTTTTCTGTATAACCTTTAACAACAAAACTAGCAGTAGGATCTGATTGAGGCTTTAATGTAACATTGATACCTCTGTTATGAAAGTACATTGCGTTATCCCAATCTCTTTCAAACCACTCAGGTACAAGAACCATATTAATTGTAACTTGTACATCGTGTTCCATACATAATAAAAGTTTATCTGCGAATTCTTCTTTATCAGCAAATTCTTTGTGATAACTTGCAGTAATACTTGCTCTATGAAATTGTCCTGCAATCTGACAATATTCTAAGAACCATTTCTCTTTACGTGAAATATTACTTGTCATATGAACACTTGTATAATTTGTATTGTCAACATCATCTGCTAGGTGTTGTAGCATATCTAAGTAACCAGGATGAAATGTAGGTTCACCACCAGACAAACTAAAGTGAAAACTATTGAAACCATTTTCTCTTGCTTGTCTTTTTATTTCATCAATAGTCTTTAAACACAATTCAGTTGGTCTATGGTCTTTTCTATCACTTCTAGCATAAGGCCAACAGTAACTACATTTGTAATTACAAAAACGTCCTAGCAACCAAGATACTGAAAATAAATCTCTATACAAAAGTGTACGTTGACCTACTTTTACAATATCATCATAAGGTATTTTAGTAAAGTCATATTGCGACCAATAAAGTGAGTCTTTGTTAACGTCCGTCATTATAATATGCCTCTATTCCTTGTGATTCAAAAAATTCATCTTTGTCTTTAAAATACCAGTTTCCTGTTTTTATCCATTCAAGTATTTTGTTTGCAAATACTATTGAGTTTGCCTCACTTAAATGAGTTTTTCTCATATCTTCTACACCCAATGACCCTAGTATTGGTTTGCCGTTCTTCATTAAATCTAATCTTGCTAAATCTTCCAATACAATACAATCTGTTTCGTTTATTGTTTTAGTATTGTCATCGTGTTTATAGATATGAAATGCATCTATAATCAGTGCATCAGGTCTTATACTTTTAATTCTATCTAACATTAACTTCCAATAGTCTTGTTGTTCTTCTTGGTTATATATGTATTTAACATAATCTACAACTGCGGTTAAACGTTTTACATCTTCGGTCTTTAACTTCGTTTCGTGTTTAAGCAAATGTTCTGCACTTGCCAAGTTATAAGTATGTTCTACTAACGAATTTTTTGAGTTACGTAACCAAAGTCTACCAGGGTGTGTAGTTATAAAAATTACTTTTTGATAATCTTTATTATGTTCTAAGAATTTTTTATATGAATAATACATACCAGAACCACTCATACCGTGTGCTACTATTTCAAAATCATTTCTTTCATTTAAATATTCTATGTATGATTTGCCTGTTTTTGTTTCATCATCGTGTGCAAAACTATCACCAAATAATCCTATCTTCATTACTCTACCCTATACTTTAACATTGCGTCATATAATTCTGGTAAACTTTCTTGCATCTGTTCTTTTCTAATGTCATCTAATTTACCATTATAGTTCCAAAACTTTTTATTATTTTCTTCTGTAAACCAATCTTCGTCATACATAAATTTTAAATTACTATCTAGTAATTGATCCATCTTCATTATTGCCCACTCTTTATTTGCAGGTTTAATTGATCCCATTGCCATAGGATTCTTTTTTGCTAATGAATGGAAGTTTATATTGTTTACAATATCTGTTTTAAATTCTGTTCTAAATGCTTCCCACTTATCACGTACTTGGTCTTTTACATCTTTAGGAAGAAATCTAGTTGATAACTCAAAAGGTCTGTGTATCGGATGCACATTAATAAATGGCTTTGGATTGTTTTTTAACATAGGAGATATAATAGCAAAGTCTTGTTCTATTTTCCATTTTAAAAAGTCTGTAAAATGAAAGGCATTCATCGCACCTATTGTAAATGCAATCCAGGCTCTAAAGTTTAGTTTTTCTAATCCTACTTCATCAAGTTTTGCTAAGTTCTTTTCCATTAGTTTAGTTTTCAATGGGTTTCTGATATATTCAAGTGTTGGACCTATACCGTCCATTGATATACCAAACTGAACTTGCTTGAAGTTTAACCATAACTCTAATGCTCTTGGTTGTATATTTGTTAAGTTAGTATTATATTCAATAGTCATATCTTTTGCGTAATCTTTCTCTACGCAATATTTTAAGAAGTCATAATGTTCTTCAATGATAAGAGGTTCCCCACCTACTAGATAAACGTGTTTCATTCCTGAGGCAGTTTCTTTTAAGTTCTCCCAGAAATTATCTTTCTTAACCCAATCATAATCGTGTGCAGTAAACTTACCTTTGTTGTTTTTATACATCTCAACAACACCGTGAGTGTCTTTAAATTTATTTGTACCCCACATTTTTACATAGTCATCGTACCAAGAACTACTATCCATTGGAGAACACATACGACATTTTAGATTACAGAAATTACCTAATCTAATATCATAATAAGTTTGTTTGATATGATTTAAATCTATTGTTCCATCTTCACTTGTATGTTCTACTGCTTGATCCCAAGTCAAGTGTGTAGCAAATCTTTCACCATCGTTTATTCTACGAGATTTCATACCTGCTTTTTCTTCACGTAAACATCTGATACATTCAGGATGCCATTTACCTTCTAACATCTTTTTACGAATATCTTTTGCTAGTGGAGAATTGATAGCATCTGTAATCTTATCTTGTTTTAGATTATAGTTGTCACCATTCTCTTTCTTATAGATACCACGAGTAGGTCCTTGGTTTGCGTGACAACATACACGCAAGTCTCCATTGGCACGTGTAGAGATGTTTACCCAAGGTAATATACAAAACGTTTCACTAGCCATTACACGTTCATCCTATTCATTTCTGTATCTTCATAATTCTTTTCACTATTTCCTCTGAAATCTAATTCTTTTCCACAAGTCTTTCCACATATGTAAAGACGTTTGCTTTCATCATTCCAACTTTCAACTAAATCATTTGAAAAGTATGGTGTGTTTAGTATATCAAATAAACTGTGTTTTTGCAAATTATTAAAGTCTTTACCATATTTATTTTCAAGTTCTACTCTATCATCTATTCTTTTTTGTACACCTTTGTCTTCTCCTATAGAACTATAGTAATGTCCTTGCCAACAACAAGGCCAAACAAAGCCTTTATAGTCTATAAAAACACTTTTATCTCTTGCGGTCTGACAATCTATTTGTGTTCTTTTAACATAATTGTCAAACGTTTTGTGTTTCTTTAATATCTTTTCAAAGTTCTTTGTAGTATTTGACGCCTCTGTTTTCTTTGGTGCTGATATAACTGTTTCTGCTTTCTTGTCTTTCTTTACGTGTTGTTTAGCAATAAACTTAATAGTAGTTTTCTTTTCTATTGTTTCATCTTCTCGTTTACTATTAGGGTCTGCATTGTAATCTTTAGGTATAACATATCGATTTGATTTTTTATATCTAAATGTAAAGAAACCCATATCCTCTGCCAGTTGTCTTGCTTCGTCTATCTGATGTTCATTATGAGCAAATGCAATATAATCCCATCTTGCTCTACCACCTGCGTTTATAAATGCTTGTGCGTTTTCCATTATCTTTTTGAAGTTTGTATTCACTCTGTATAAGTGATTAGTATCTTCGAGGCCATCTATAGCAAAGATAACTTTATCAGGCTTTCGCATTATACCTGCTAATTCAGTCCACCACTCTGGTTTATGTACTCCTCCATTTGTACTAAGAGTTACTTGTCTCACTCCAGCATCTTTGTACATTCTTATAACATCTAATAAATGAGGATACATTATTGGATCACCAAAATTGCCATTAATAAAAACGTGATTAGGCAAGAAAGGTTTCATTTCTTCTAACATTGTTTTTAATATCTCTGGGTCTGTATCTATTAATGGTAAGTCATCACGTTTCTTTAACAACTGGCTATCGTAATCTAGACCTGTTGTTCTAGCACAAAGAGGACAAAGGGCATTGCATCTAGAGGTTAATTCTAAATGTAGAACCCCTACATCAAATTTAATATATCTTAAACTCTTTTGTGTCGCCATTTTTTAAATAATTCTTCCGGATATCCGTATGCGTGATTTAATTCTTCAACTTTCATTCCTCTTGTAGGAGTTCCATCCCAATCTGCACTATGAACTCTTAAGTGAGGATTAATATCATTTAAATCTGACATAACTTTTCTATATACATCTTTTCTTTCTTCATATGATAATAGCCACGTTGTATATCTTGTAGTAATATAATTACTACTCCATATAACACTATCATAACCTTCTTCGTTTGGTTTAACTGCATCAAGTAATGATGAATAATCTTTAGTTAAATCTGCTTTTGCATAGGTAATTTCTTTTTCTTTTAATCTATCGTGCATAACATAAAACTCTTCCATTGTATCAAAAATTCTAAGTACACTATTCATAAATGCCTCTTTTGCTCTTACTCTTTCTGAACTCCAGTTATCTGATTCAAACTCAAAGTCTTCATATATTGATAACAATGCTTTGTCTGTTTTATACCATTCTTCATAAAGATAATCAAGGTACATATCAAAGTTTCTTGGTTCCCATTCTTTATGAAACCATTTTCTTACATCTAATCCTGGTTGTGATATATCAAAATAATGTATATTAACATCATCAAGGTTTGTATCTTTATTCCAGTTATTTAAAAATGCATATGTTTTAAATCCAGCCGCAACTGAATATAGATTTTTTAATGGTAGTTTTCTAGGAACAAATATAACATCATTTACACTTTCAGTATTCATAATCCAAGCCGCAGTAGGCGACCTTCTTACTGTATAACATTGATAATGTAAGAATTCTTTTTTAACTTCTCCTAATGTCTTGGCTTCGTGCATTAAAAATTTTGCACAATCTTCTCTAAAGTACTTTTTAAATTCTTCTTGTTCTTCTTTTATTTCAGGATACAAATATGTTTTTGTTGAACGTACTTGTTCGTCAAAATTAAGAACACGTATACCTGCTTTCAAACTCTCATTAATCATATTCCAACCAAAGCCTTGTTTAACTATTGTTTCTGTTCCAATACCTGGATCCAGGTAATGTGGCGTATGACTATCGTGGAAGTTACTCTCACTGCGTACTGCTTTATTAACTTCTATTTTCTTTCTATCAAAGTTACCAAACTTTGGTTTGCCCATTTGTTTCCACATTTTATAGTTAATTACAAAACATTGTTCGTGTAATCTAAACCATCTATCTTTGTCTCTATCATCTAATATGTGACCCATCAATAAGAATTCATTGTTATCTGCTTTATCTCTCCATTCAAAGTTACAATACTCTCTGAATAAACTATAACCTTGTTCTAATGGTTTCCAAGTATCATATAAACAATTTCCATATGCTTGAAACACAACTAAAGTGACTTCATTTTCTAAAGGATCACTATCGCAAATTTCATTCAATACATTATCAACTGAACTATCCTCATATATTTTGTACTTGTAATGACTATAATTGTTTCTTAAAAAGTTATATGTCAACTGTCTCATATAGGTTGATACATCTTCATCACCTATTGTACTAGAGGTATCTAATACTGCACATCTAATTTCTTTAAGAAAGTTATAAGTTCTTTGTTGATTCGTATCTTTATTCACTTCTTCCATCCTCTTTTTGTGTCTAATTTGTCTTCGAAGGCGAAAAGAATCTTTTGCATTCCTACTCACCATCTATATCTTCTTTGTAATCTGTATCAACATCTACATTTCCACGATTGTCATTAAACAAACTTGTTGCTATTACTGTTGTTATTGCTAACATAGGCATAGTATAAACCATTGCCTCTGTAGAAAAAGCAACTAAGTATGTGGGTACTGCAATTATCAAAACTTTATATATTAATTTACTATCAATCGACATTTTTCCAACTCTTTAATATTATATCTTCATAGCCACGTCCGCCGTATTGCCCGTGTACTATCATATGAACTCTAACTTCATCTGTATCATTCATAACTGCGTGTTGATGTCCGACATTCATTTTAATCATCTTACCTGGTTTCCAAGGTACATATGCATTGTCATCAATCATTTTAAAATAACAGTGTTCTGGATTGTTTAAAGAGATATTTAAAGGTCCTAACTTATTATGTGAGTAATCATTATGTGGAGTAATATATCCACCTGGTTCTAAGTACATATATCTAACTCTATCATATGCTTGATATCCAGGAATACTCTTAATCATTTCAACTGTCTTAGGACACTTATCTGCTATCTCTGTCCAGTGATAGGCTTCTCTAGCCTGTTGTTCATTCTCAAAAAAGAAACCGGCTTCTATAACATCTTTACTATCCCAATGCTGAGAAACGTGTTTACCTAATCCGTGTAATGTAAGACTACGCCAACCTCTGTGTCCGTAATCATCAGGATTGCTTTCATCATAATCATTTTTTCTATGTTGAATTGCCTCATCATAAACTGCCATTGCCTCATCATAACACGCTTTCCAATCAAACTCCGGCAAGTCTAATACTAACCAAGGGATACCGCTTTCGTGTGTAATCCATTTAACTTTTTTAAATCTTCTTTCTTCTGGAACATCAGGTTCATTTGCCATTGCATCAACAAAAGTACTAGGTACTGTGTCAAAACTATAACTGTGTCTATCTTTAAATATTTCATTTATTACATTTGGATATGTATGTGTCATTATTGTAATCTCCCGAATGCCCAATTTCTTTCTTCACACCACCAACACGAACCGCAGTGTCCCATACCAGGATCTTCGATATTATCAAAGAAACTGCTAGTAGGATCGTATTCACAACTACGTGTCAATGGGTATAATACATCTAGCAAATCTGCCTCTTTATACATCTCTGCTATTTTTCTTTTATCTACATTAAACCAAGGAGTGTAAAAAGTTCCATCACGGTGTAATAAATCTTTCTCTCCTGGTGCTCTATTATTTTCTGTTATTTCTAATTTAAAAGTATCTGATACTTCTTTAGGTGGGTTACTTGTAATACCTGTATAGATTATATTTGTTACTTTATTATCTAAGTAAAATGCTAACTTAGGAAATAATTCTTCTCTTGTTTGTATTTCACAATAACTTAAATGATGTTCTATATTAGAATTGCCAGTTAACTGTATGAGTTTTTCTACAACTCTAGTTGCGGCTGTTACATTATATCTACTTCT